>Ga0194125_10002756_pt1 | contig 28881 bp, 27 predicted proteins | sample TA2KigC250mmetaG_FD_148626 | JGI IMG/M metagenome (GOLD analysis project Ga0194125, IMG submission 148626) | Freshwater microbial communities from Lake Tanganyika, Tanzania - TA2015034 Kigoma Deep Cast 250m | ecosystem: Environmental > Aquatic > Freshwater > Lake | place: Tanzania: Lake...
CTTTTCCTCAGTCGTGTGTCGTTTGCCTTTCATGATCTGGGTTCCTTTCTACACGCCCCAGACTGTCACCGCCAGCGGATCAATTATCGGCGGTCACCTCACGACTGAACCACAGAGGGTTTGGGACTCCGCCGGAGAATCTCGCCCCAATAATCGGCTCCCACACTGCTCACGCTGTCGCGCCAAGCACTACTACACCTACTGGGGCTTTCGAATTACTAGCCTCTAGCAGGGGGCAGCATAGCAGCTCTCGGTTGGCTGTTGACGCCGCTAGTGCGATTTCAGGGAGCGGTACTTCTCGACAACGAGTTGGAGCTTTCCGAGGCGATCAGGATCAGCGTTCAGTAGTTGATCACTGCCGAGGAGGGAGGCCGCAAACGCGCGGGCCTTCGCCGCGCTCACGGTTTTTAGCCGGTCAGTCAAGAGCTTGAGAGCGACTTTGAACTGAATGTGCTTTACCTTGCGTTGGGTAAGCTTGGGACCGTGCTTCGCGAGCAGCCCACTGAATCGCGCCTTCTTGATACCCAACGCCATCATTAGATGATTCTTCGAGTGCTGGTCGGTTGTCCACGGATAGTGGGGGTCTAAGCAACCGGTTGGCTGTCGGCGTAATTGGTTTTCGAGTACCTTGGCGATCTGTCGGCTCGTTTTATCGTATCTCTGAAACACCGGGGCGGAAGTATCGACTTCCCGCTTTTGGTCGTAGGCTACCAAGAGCTCCTCGACAATCAACGGCGACTGGCGGTCGCGCTCGAAAAGCGATGCGCCGAGCGCATCGAGCTCATCCGGCAGCGGCCTTAGTCCTACTCGGCGATCCTGCCATCCGTTGCGAAGCAACTCCCGGGTCACATGGGAGTGTAGTTTCCAGTAGCAAGCTTGCGCGAAGATCGTGCGAAAAAGGTGCTGGTGGGTGACATCTTTGGCCCCCCTGCGGAGAACCTCCTCCAAGTCTAGGGATAGGGGGTATTTTTTCGCAAGGCGCCCGACGGCCTCCGCTAGTTGGGGTCCGTTTCCGTGGTCCCGGAGCTTTGCAATGAGCCCCTTGCGCGGATCAAGGGCCAATAGTTCGAGCAGAGCCAATTCTGCGGGCCCTCGCGTGGAGGCGGGCTCATCGGTAGGAGCGGGTCTGGGCATGGGTCAGGCGCTCCTTGCGATGTCGATCACGTCCGCGACCCCACCGAGGTTGGCCGGGGAGATTTCAAAGTACTCCTTCGCCTCCTCGGGCGTGATCTTCGCGTGCCGGTAGAACTTCAGGAACGTGGGCCGCGTGTTGTGCCCCATCTGCTCCTGCACCCACGCGGCGCCGTGCAGCTTGCAGCCGTAGCTGCCGAAGGAGTGCCGCTTGGCGTTCTTGTGGGTCGCGTCGTAATCGGAGAAGCCCGCCGCCTTGTGGAGGGCGGTCATCCGGTCCTTGTACCGGGCAGGGGTGACGTCGCCGCGGCGCGGCTGGTGCGTCAGCAGGAAGGCGGCGGCGTTCTCCGGGATCGTGGCGATCCGCCAGTCGCCATCCCGGCGGTTCTTCCCGACCGCGGGGTCGATGTCAACCGTCCGGGCGGTGAGGTTGATGCTCGACCACTTGAGCCGGTTGGTCTCCTCGGTCCGCAGCCCGCCCACGAAGAGCTGCAGCACCAAGGCAGGCAGCAGGTCCCGGAACTCCTCCAGCATCGCGGTGCGCAGCAGGCGCCGGGTTTCCTCGAGGCTCAGGATGGTCGGACGCTTCCATTCCACGACCGGCGGCTCGATCAGCTCGGCCGGGTTGTCGGCGCGGAACTGGTGGTCGAGGGCGTAGTTGAAGAACTGCTTGGTGTAGGTGACGTAGTTCTTGAGGTTCCGCCCGCGGTGCCGGCCAGCCTCGAGGGTCTTGATCCAGTCCTCGACGTCCTGCCGGGTGATGCTGGTGACGTGGCGGTCCGCCCCGAAGTGCTCCCCGATCCGGGCGAGGTTCCAGCGCAGGGTGCGGATCGAGTCGGGACGGAGGTTCTTCCGGGCCTTTTCGGCCAAGATGCGATCGATCAGCTCCTGCACCGTGATCTGGCCACCCTGCGGCCGCAGGTGGCGCTGCACGAACTCGGCGGCCTGCGTGAAGGTAAGGTTCAGTTCCCGGAGCAGGGGGAGGGCCTCGGCGGCGTCCTCGCGCTCAAAGTCTGTGAGGGCAAAGGCGCGGGGACCAGCGACCCGGTGGCGGTCGGCTTCGCCCTCGGCGAAGTTCACGGCTTCGCGCCGATCGGAGAACTGGCGGCGGATGCGGCCCTTCTTGGTGACCTTGGACGGGATCAGGACCAGCCACGAGGAGTTGAACTCCCGGTAGACGGGCTGGCCGTGCTCGTCCTGCCCGGTGTGGCGGCGGTTGACGATCTCGCTGATTTCGATGCCGAGCCGCTGCCAGAGGGGCTTGCGCGGCGCTTCAGTCCGGCCCGAGGCCGGGGAAACGGGGGCTGCGTCCATGCCCTCGAGCATGGAAAAGCAGGGTCGGGAAGCAAACAGAACTGGCAGGAATCTGGCAGGACTAAACCACCTCTCCTCTGAGAAGGTGGCGGAGAGAGAGGGATTCGAACCCTCGGTAGGGATTTAAACCCCTACAACGCTTTAGCAAAGCGCCGCTTTCGACCACTCAGCCATCTCTCCGGTCACGGAAGACCAGAGAGCAATCGGCGGGCCGCCAAAGTGCAAGGCCGATTTCCGGCTAGCCCTCGTCGCCCATCTGCTCGAGCTCGTCGCGGCACTCCGCGATCACCCGTAGCCAGATCTCGCGCAGATCGAAGACGCGCGGCAGGGCCATCTCCCGCCACGCCGCCGCGCAGCCTGCGGCGAGCGCCGGCGTCTGCATCTCCGCGAGCAGGCCGTTCAAGGTCGCGAGGGAGCGCTTGAAGAGGGTCACCGCCAAGGCGTAATCCCCGAAATCGAGCGCGTGGATCGCCTCGATCGCCTCCGCCTCACCCCGGTGCAGGCGCACCAGCAGCCGCACCGCGTTGGCCTGGGGCACGTGGCGCGGCTCGGCGGCCAGATTCTCCCAAGGGCGGGTCAGGCTCAGGTAGAGTGCACGGGTCGCGATGTAGATCGGGTTCTTGTGGAGGGTGTAGATTTCGTCATCGACGTCGGCCGGCTCCTCGCTCCCTTCACCGCCCTCCTCGGAGGTCCAGTCTTCGGCGCCCCAGTCCATCCGTTCGGCGACGTGATCGATGCGGTCCGGGCGCTCGCCGGCCTCTTCGTAGAGGCGAAGGTAGCGGATCACGGCGCCCTCTTGGCCGCGAAGGTAGCGTTCCCAATCGAACTCGTTCCAAGCGAGCTCGCCGCGTTCTTCCCAGTGCTCGTCGCCCGTTTCGCCGGAGTCGGAGTTGCTCATCGCTGGTGGACCGTCGGTGCGGAGGCAGGCAGATGCAAACCAAAAGGCGGTAAGTTTGCGGGTTGAATCCAGGCAGGCAGGTTTTACGGTGTCAGAATGGTGGAGGTCCTTCACGAAATGGTGCACTACACGGGCCACGTGCAGGGCGTGGGTTTCCGGCACGCGGTGCTGCAGGTGGCGCGTGAGTTTGAGGTGGCCGGCTTCGTGCAGAACCTGGCGGATGGCCGGGTGCGCCTCGAAGCCGAGGGCGAGGCTGGGGCGCTGGAGGCGTTTCTCGCCGCGGTGGGCGAACGGATGCACGGCCACATCCGGAAGATGGAGCGGTCCGCGGCGCGCCGGGCGCCGCAGTTCAGCGGCTTCGTTATCCGCTAGGTGGAGGGGGCCGCTCCAGTCCTAGCGGTGGCGCCCGCGCTAGAGGCGCGCGGGCTGGTCAAGGATTTTCCGGTGGGGCTGCGCGGGGTGAGGTTGCGCGCGGTCGACCACCTCGATCTCACGGTTCGCGCGGGGGTAATCTACGGGCTGCTGGGGCCCAACGGCTCGGGCAAGAGCACGACGATCAAGGCGCTGCTGGGGCTGGTGCTGCCGTCCGCTGGCGAGTGCCGGATCTTCGGCCGGCCGAGCGGGGAGGTCGCCGCGCGGCGAGACGTGGGTTACCTGCCGGAGGCGCCGTACTTTTACCGGCACCTGACCGGGCGGGAGCTGGTGGGCTTTTACGGGCGGCTGTGCGGGCTGGGGCGGCGGGAACTCGCCGGGCGAGTGGAAACGGTGGTGGCGCAGGTGGGGATGACTGCGGCGGCTGACCGCGCGGTGGAGACCTATTCCAAGGGGATGCTGCAGCGGATCGGGTTGGCGCAGGCGCTGGTGCACGATCCGCGGCTGCTGATTCTCGATGAGCCGACGGCGGGGGTCGACCCGGTGGGCTCGGCGGCGATGGCGGACCTGATCCGCGGCCTGCGCGATGCGGGTAAGACGGTGCTGCTCACCTCGCATCTGCTGGGCCAGATGGAGGCGCTGTGCGACCGGGTGGCGATCTTGGCCGGGGGGCGCCTGGTTGCCGAGGGCACGGTGGCGGATTTGGCGGGGGGCACGGGTCGGCAGCAGCTGGAGGTGGACCGCTTGGATGAGGCGCAGGTCACGGAGTTGCGGGCGTGGCTGGCGGCGCGGGGGCGGGGGCTGCACGGCGTGGCGGCGGCAGGGCGGGGATTGGATGCGGTTTTTCTGGAGCGGGTGGGGCGGGGCAAAGGGGAGGGCACGGAAGCGTGAACGGCGCGCCGTTCTCGTTCCTCCGGCTGGGCTTGGTCGCGCAGAACACCCTGCGGGAGGCGGTGCGGCAGCGCCTGCTGCACCTGTTTGTGGGGCTGGCGCTGGCGCTAGTGCTCGGGGCGCGGGGCCTGCAGGATTTCAATTTCGGGGCGCCGGAGCTGAAGTTCATCGCGGACTGCGGTTTTGGTGCGATGACCCTCTTTGGTTCGACCCTGACCATCGCGGCCACGGCGCAGCTGTTCTTCAGTGAGATCGAGAACCGCACCGCGCTGACCCTGCTGGCGAAGCCGGTGTGGCGGGCGGAGTTTCTGTTGGGCAAGCTGGTGGGCGTAGCCCTGCTCACGGCGCTGTTCTGCGCCTTGCTGACGGGGCTGCTGGCGGCGGTCCTCTGGGTGCGAGAGGGCGAACTGATGGCGCTCGATCCGGAGGGTTTTCGCGGGGGAAGGGCGGTGAGTTACGCGATGGTGGCGCTGGGCGGCTGGCTGCAGTGGCTGCGGCTGGTGGTGCTGGCCGCCTTCACCCTGCTGGTGGCGAGTTTCGCGCGGACCCAGGTCTTCGCGGTCGTCTGCGGCTTCGGGGTGCTTGTCATCTGTCACCTGCAGCATCTGGCGCAGGAGGCCTACACGCGCGCCGGATCGGCGGTTGGGGCAGCGCTGGGTGGACTGTTCGGCGGGATGTTCCCGAACTTCCAGATGCTGAGCTTGGCGGACTCCCTGGCGGCCGCGGACCTGCCGGCGCCGGGGACGTGGTTGCGGTTGACGGCCTACGGGTTGGGGTGGGCCCTGGCGGCAGGGCTGCTGGCGATCCTGAGTTTCCGGCGCCGTGAAATCTAGGCTCGGGCTCGCGCTGCTGGTTTGCGCCGGACTCGCGCTGGCGGGGCAGGTGCTAGATCCTTTGGTGGCGGAGGCGCGGCGGCAGCGCCGGGAGCGGGAGCCGTCCCTGCGGCTGGAACCGGGGGTGGCGGTGGCGGGGCAGGGGGTGACCTTGGCGCTGCTGGGTGGATTCCGGGCCCTGGTGGCAGACGCGGCGTGGATCCAGATGTACGCGCGCTGGGAGCGCCGGGATCTGGCGGGGACGGAGGCGTTCGCGCGCTTGGTCACGACGGTCGACCCGCGGCCGGTCTACTTCTGGCTGAATGCCGCGAGGATCCTGGCGTACGATTTCCCGGCGTGGCGGATCGAGTCGGCGGGGGGCTACGAGGCGGTGCCGGCGGCGGCGCAGCGCGCGGTCAACGACGCGCAGGCGGCGGAGGCGCTGGAGTTGCTGGCCGCGGCGCGGCGGCGTCACCCCGAGAGCGTCGACCTCTGGGTGGAGGAGGCGAACATCCACCTGAACCGGCGGGGGGATCCGCTGGCGGCGGCGGCGGCGTACCGGGAGGCGTGGGCGCGGCCGCGGGCGCCGTTCTACGTGGCGCGGCTGCGGGCGGAGGTGTTGCGGCGGGCGGGCCGGCGGGCGGAGGCCCTCGCGTGGCTGCGGGAGATCCATCCGGCGCTGCCGGCGGGGGATCCAGGCGCCGGCGCGGAACTGGTGCTGCAGCGGATCCGGGAACTCGAGGCGGAGCTGGGCGTGTCGGTCGGGGAGGCCTATCGACCGGAATGATGAAAGCGTTGCAGCGCGGCTGAACACTCCACCAGATGGGCGGCGCCGCCGATGAAGATCCTGACCCTCCAATTTGCTCTCGTTCTGGTGGCGCTGTGGTTTCCGCGAAACGCCCTGCGCGCGGGCGGATCCCTGTTGCGGCGCAAGCGGCGGCGTTCCGGCGGCAGCCAGCGGATTCTGGAGCCGTGGAAGGACCGTGAGCCGGGCGACCCGCGGATCGTGCCGGCGGTGGAGTTCCGTAAGCCGCGCAATTACCTCGATCTCGTGCGGGCCGGGGCGGGCGGGGTGGCTTTGTGGGGCGGTTTTGAGGTGCCGCCGGCCCTGGCCGCGGATCCCGCCGCGGGCGGGAGGATGGCGCTCGCAGTGCTGGGGCTGAAGTTCCTGATCACGCTGCTGGCGGTGGTGATCCAGTCGATCCGCTACGAGAAGGTGAAGGTGTCGTTTTTCCCCCCGATCTTCTTTCTGAGCGGGCTGGCGGTCGGAGTGGTGGGGTATCAGTCGGCGGCGTTCGCTTTTATCGGCATCTGGGTGGTGAACGCGGTCATCAGCAACGCGCAGGGTTTCCTTTCGGTTTACGCGCTCCTGCTGCTGGGATTCGACCGCCTGTTCAAGGGCGCTCTTAGTATTCCTGCGGTCGTGATAGGGCTGGCGGCCTTTTCCCCGGTGCTGCTCAGCTTGATGGTGCGTCGGCCGCTGATGATCTTCACCCGCCGGGGGAGCCGGGACCAGTGAGCGGCTCCGGTCTGGCCCTTTGGTGGGAGGCCGCCCGGCCGCGGACCTTGCCGGCGGCGTTGGCGCCGGTCGCGGTGGGCTCCGGCCTCGCGGCGCACGAAGGGCGTCTCCAGCCGGCCGCCGCGCTGCTGTGCCTCGGGTTCGCCGGGCTCGTGCAGGTGGGCACCAATTATGTGAACGACTACGCGGACCACTGGCGAGGTGCGGATACGGCGGAGCGAGTCGGGCCGCGGCGGGCGGTGGCCGCGGGGCTGATCAGTCCGGCCGCGATGCGTCGCGCGGCCGTCCTGACCTTCGTGCTGGCGTTCGCCACCGGGCTCGGGCTCGTCGCGTGGGGCGGCCCCTGGCTGCTGGTGATCGGGGTGGCGAGCATCCTGAGCGGTGCCGCCTACACCAGCGGCCCGTATCCGCTGGCCTACCACGGGTTGGGCGACCTGTTCGTATTCCTTTTCTTCGGGCTGGTGGCGGTCGGCGGCACGGTCTTGGTCCAGACCGGGGTCTGGGGTTGGCCTGCGTTCTGGGCGGGAGTGCCGGTGGGCCTGCTTGCGGCGAACATTCTGGTCGTGAATAATTACCGGGATGTCGCGACTGACGCGAGGGCGGGCAAGCGCACGTTGGTCGTGCGCTGGGGGAGGCGGGCCGCGCGGATTCAGTTCGCGCTTTCCGCAGCGGTAGCCTTTGCGGTGCCGGTGGGCTTCTGGCTGGCGGGGTACGGGCCGAGCGTGCTCCTGCCGGTGATACTGGCCCCGGCAGCGTTCCTTCACGGACGCCGGCTGGCGCGGACGAGCGACCCAATGGAGTTGATCGCGTTGCTGGGCGCGGCCGGGCGTTTGCTCGCCGGGTTCGGGTTGCTTTTCGCGGCGGGGTTGGCGGCCTGATTTTGGCCCGCCGGCAGGGGCTCAGCCCACGTGGGCCGCGAGCTTCGCCTTGAGGTTGGCCTTCGAGGTCATCCCGACGATCGTCTCGACCGCTTGGCCGCCCTTGAACAGAATCATCGTGGGGATGGCGCGGATGCCGTGCTGCGCGGCCACGGCGTCGTGGTCATCGATGTTCACCTTCCCGATGGCCACCTTGCCGGCCATTTCCGTGGCGAGCTCGTCGAGGATGGGCGCGATCGCCTTGCAGGGGCCGCACCAGGGGGCCCAGAAATCGACGAGCACGGGCGTGGTGCCCGAGGCGGCGACGACGGCGGCGAAGGATTCGGTGGTGAGGTGGGCGACTTGGGCGGACATACGTTCAGCGGTTGAGGAAGAGGAGGAGGGTGAAGAGGAGCGAGGTGGCGGCGGCGACCCCGCAGAGGCCCACCAACCACGAGGGGCAGGCTTCCGGCTCCGCGGCGAGGCGGTCGGGGGAGTTGGGGGTGGTCCCTTTCAAGTCAGCCGGGCCGGGACTTTTCTATGATTTCGCCGAGCTCGCGCGGGTCGACGGTCTCGAGCGGCTTTGAGCGTCGCTTCAGCTCCTCGAAGGTCTTGAGCATCGTCTCCGTCATCGCCTCGTGGGTTTCCTGCGAGCCGCCGACGAGCGCAAACTTCTCCCCGGTGGTGATGCGCTTGTGGCCGTCCCCGTGGTCGAGCCCCACCCCGAGAATGCTGCTGATCCGGGGGCGCTGGGCGGGACGGGGACGTTGCGGCTTTTTGTTCACGCGGTCACCGTGGGTGGGTTCGGAGAGGTTTCAAGTGGGTTTTCGAGCGCGGGATCAGCCGCGGCGGCGGTCTTCGCCGCAGGCGCGGCCGCCTCGGGTGCGGTAACCTCCGGCTCGAGCACGAGCGGTGCGGGCGGCTGGTCAGTCACCGGCTCCAGCAGGATGTCGGCGAAAGCCTCGTCCTGGCGGACGCGCACCTTCCGGATGCGGGTGAGCTCGAGCATCGCGAGGAAGGTCGCAACGAGGCGGCGCAGCGTCGTGCCTTCCGGGAACAGCTGCGTGAAGGTGATCGCACTGCTGGCGGGGAGGCGCGCCAGCAGCCATTCCATCTGGTCGGCCACCGTGACCACCTCGTCGTGGATTTCGCCCACGACCAGCTTCTCGGCGAGGCGGCGGAGGACGGTGGTGAAGGTGTTCCAAAGCTCGATGCGGTCGACCTGCCGGAGGCGGCGCGCGGTCTCTAGGCCGCTGGCGGCGGGCACGAGCCTTGGCAGGTAACCCTCGCGCGTCTCGATGAGGCCGGCGAGGTCTCCGGCCGCGTCCTTGAATTTCCGGTATTGGATGAGCTGGTGGACGAGTTCCCACCGGGGATCGACCTCCTCGTCCTCCGCGTTCGGATCGACCGCGTGCTGGCCCTTGGGGAGCAGGAGCCGGCTTTTGATCTCCATCAAGGTGGCGGCCATCACGAAGAATTCCCCGGCCACGTCGAGGTCCAGCCGCTGCATCGCGTGGAGGGCGGCGATGAACTGGCGGGTAACCGACTCGATCGGGATGTCGTAGATATCCAGCTCGTTCTTCCGGATGAGGAAGAGCAGCAGGTCGAGCGGGCCCTCGAAGACCTGGAGCTTGATGCGGTAATCGGAGTCGGGAACCACGCGGGGATGGTTGGAGCGGGGGGGGCTGCCGCAAGGGAATTCAGCCCCGACGCAGGGCGGCCACGAAAAATCCGTCCGTGTCGTGGCGCGCGGGCCAGATGGTCAGGCCGCCCTCCGCGGGCGTGAAGTGGAAGTCTGTCGCAAGCGGTTGCGGGGTGAAGGCGCGATGCTCCTGAAGAAACCCGGTGACAACGGCGGCATTCTCGCTTTGGGCGAGGGAGCAGGTGGCGTAGACGAGGAGTCCGCCGGGCCGGACGCGCGGGGCCAGCTGGCGGAGGAGCTCCGCCTGCCGCGCGGCAGCGCGGGCGAGGTGCTCGGGACGCGTGACCCATTTCAAGTGCGGGGCGCGCCGCCACGTGCCGGTGCCGCTGCAGGGGGCGTCCAAGAGCACCCCATCGTAGGCGGTGCGGGAGGGGCGCCTCGTGATGCGAACGTTCGCGAGACCAGCGCGGGTGGCGCGCTCGCGCAACTCGGCCAAGGCCGCGGGGCGGATGTCCGTGGCCTCGACCGAGCCGGCAGAGCCGAGCAGGCGGGCGAGTTGGAGGGACTTGCCGCCGGCGCCCGCGCAGGCGTCGAGCCAGTGGCCGCCAGGCGCAAGGCCGATGCTCGTGAGCAGGAGCTGGGAACCGAGGTCCTGCACCTCAAGCTGGCCGGTGCGCCAGGCCTCGGTCGTGGTCAGGTCCGCCTCCGCCTCGAGCCGGAGGGCATCGGCGAGGATGGGGGAAGGGGAGAACGGCCAGCCGCGGGCGCGGAGTTCAGCGTGGACGGAGACCGGGTCGGCGGTTTGCAGGCGCACCCAGAGTGGCGCGCGGCGAGCTTGGGCGGCGGCCTCCTCCGGCGTGAACAGGGCAGGTGCCTCCGGGCGGAACCAGGCGGGCAGCAGTTCACTGGGATCCCTCGCGGGTGGTTCGCCGGTGGCCCAGGCGGCGCGGAAGGCGGTGGTGGCGGGAATCGCGGCGGAGAGCCAGGCGGCGCGGCGCAGCGCCTCGTCGGGGTCCGTCGCGAGGCAGGGCTCGATCCAAGGCAGGTGGCGGAGGGTGGTGTAGATCAGTTCCCGGTAGAGGCGGCGGTCGCGGGAGCCGCAGCCGGGGCGGGCGGCAAGGAGGCGCTGGAGGCGCGCGGGCAGGGCGAAGTCGCCCCGCCAGTGCGGCTGGAGGGCACGGGCGAGCTCGAGGTAGACCCGGCCCTGGCTGGCGGCGATGCCCACGGCGCTCAGAAGCGCAGGGCGTCGACGCGGAGGTCGAAGCCGAAGCTGCTCTCGCGTTTGCGGCCCGCGTAGACGCTCACGGAGCTGGTGACGAGCCAGGTGTTGGCCACGGCGAAGGCGAGGCCGTAGGTCTGCTCGTTGAAGCGGCGGCGGCGGGCGTCGTACTGAAGTCGGGTGATGAACTCGAGCCCCTCGCGCAGGCGGGCGCGCCCGTCGACCGCATAATCCTCCAGTTCTCGGCGCAGGAAATTGTTGCCCCAGCGGAGGGACCAGCGGTCACCCTCGCGCAGGGTGATCCCGGTGTTGAATTCGCGCAGGCCGTCCCCGCGGGCGGACCAGACCTGAAGCGCGTCGAGTTCCAGCCAGGGGGCCGGGCGGGTGGAGAGTTCCGTGTGGACGGCGGCGAAGCGGCCCTCCGGGGGGCGCGGGCCCACCGTGAGGTCGCCGGCTAGGTCGAGGCGCAGGAGCTCGCGGACGCCCTCGGCGGGATCGCGGGTCTGAAGAAGATTGCCGAGGCCGAGGCGAAACGTGCGGGTGGCACGCAGGTCGTCGAGGTGGCGGGTCTCGCCAAGCCCGAGGGGCGGCAGGTAGGTGCTGAAGGCCTGCCGGTCGATGCGGGGAATCAGGCCGCGCCCGCGGTCGGCGCCGGGGAAGTGGCGGTAGGAGAGGCGTGGCGTGAGCAGGTGGCGTAGACCTTCGATCTTCCAGATGGGATCGCGAACGTCAAAGGTCCCGCTCAGGCGCAGGGCGGCATCGAAGCCGGCCTCGCCGAGCAGGCGCAGCTGGTTGCCGGGCCGGTCCTCGCCGCGACGGAGGTTGGTGTAGTGGGTGAGCCGGCCGCCGGCGACCGGCGTGAAGGAGAACCACGGGGCGGGGGCCCAAGGTCGGGAGAGACCGTAGTAGGCGTCGAGGCGGTCGGCCGCGAGGCGCGGGCCGCCGCCCGGGGGATCCTCGCGGAGGCGCGCGAAGGAAGCCTCGCCGCGCTGCCACACGCCAAGGGCGAGGGGAGTGGGGAGGGCGTCGAAGCGGAGTTCCGGCCGGCGCTCTTGCACCGCGTGGAACCGGTTCGGTTGCAGCCGCGTAAGAAACGTGAGGAAGGAGTTGGGGCCCGGGTGCGCGATCTCGACGAAGGAGTCGGGCACCTGCACGGGCAAGAAGGCGCGCGGCCGGAAGTCGCGGAGCACCTCGGAGTCGGACCACCAGTTCAACTGGGCGGCGATGGTCGTGCCGCTCGGGATACGCTGCCGGTGTTCCCACGCGAGGAGTCCGCGGTCGGCGTTGATGGGGCGGCCGAGGAGATCCGTCAGGCGGTCCCCGTGGTCCCGGATGTAGCCCGAGCTGAGGTTGCCGCTCCAGCGGTCGTCCGGGGATGGGTCCGCGTACCGGGCGACGGGTCCGATCATCACCCCGCGGGAGGTGTAGAGCCCGAGTTCGCCGCCGAGACCGAGATCGGGCCGGACCGGGAGGAGGGCGCGGGCCTCCCCGAACAGGCCGAGCGAACGGCGGAAACCACCCCCGAGACCGAGCGAGAGGGGCAACGGCTGGTCAAGGTCGTAGCGGGCGCCGCGCAGCGCGAACGGACGGAAGTCGCCGACGCCGAGAGCCGCGCCGGCGGTGCGGATCCCCTTGCCGGGCAGCACCACGAGTTCGGCCGCGGTGAGGGTGGGTCGCCAGGGACCGGGCTCGCCGAGGGAGACCTGGGCGCCGCGCAGGGTGACCTCCGCGCGGGTGCCCGCGGCCTCGTTGGCGGTGGCGAAGTACGGCGGCGAACCGAGGCGGACCTCGCGGGCCTCGAAGCGGCCATCGCGGCGTCGGAGGGTCAGCTCCTTGGCCAGCAGGCGGGCGCCGGTCAACGTCAGCACCACTCGGCCGCGGGCGTGGAAGGTGTCGGTCTCACCCTCGAGGCGGATCTCATCGGCCGCGAGCTGGAAGCCGTCGCCGGTGACGCGGGCGTTGCCGCGGTAGACGAGATTGCCGCCGGTGCTGAGGCCGAGGTCGAGCGTGTCGCCGGAGAGCTCGACGGGGGGCGGCGTCGCGGCCGGCGCGGCGGGGGCGGCGCAGAGCAGGGCGAGGAGGAGCGGCAGGCGGCGAGGCACGGGCGGAGGAAACGGTCGGGGGGGCGGCGGGGCAAGCCCGTGCCGGGCGCGTCACGCGGGCTCGCCTCCGGGGGGCGCGGCCACCATGGTCGAGGGGTGGTTCTGGACGATTCCGAGTTTTCCGCGCTCCTTGGCGCGCGCCACGCGGCGCCGCACGGCGTGTTGGGCATGCATCCGCACAGGCGCGGCCGCGTCCGCGGGGTCGTGGTGCGAGCGTTCCTGAGGGATGCGGAGTCGTGTGAGCTGGTCGAGGTCGACGCGCGGCCCGCCCGGTCGCACCCGATGGCGCGGGTAGCGTCGGAGGGGTTGTTCGAGGTGTTCCTGCCGCGGCGGACCGAGGTTTTCCGTTATCAGTTGCGGGTGCGGCGCCACAACGGCGAGCTGCGCCAGTTCTCGGATCCGTATTCCTTCCTGCCCACCCTCGATGCGCAGGACCTATACCTGTTCAACGAGGGCAACGAGCACCGGGCCTTCGACAAGCTGGGGGCGCATCTGCGCGCTCCCGGCGGCGTCCCGGGGGTGGCGTTCGCGGTGTGGGCCCCAGCGGCGGCGCGGGTGTCTGTCGTGGGGACCTTCAACGGTTGGGACGGCCGCTACCACCCGATGAGGCCGCTGGGTTCCTCGGGGGTGTGGGAACTGTTCATTCCGGGGCTGGAGGAGGGTGAACTCTACAAGTTCGAGCTCCGCGACCAGCGCGGCCACGTGCGCCTGAAGACCGATCCCTACGGGACGCGCTTCGAGGGCCCGCCGAACAACGCCGCGATCGTATGCAACCCGGGGCGGCACCGTTGGGGCGACGACGCGTGGATGGCGCGCCGGCGCGCGCAAGCCGGGCGGCTCGATCGGCCGCTCTGCATCTACGAGGTGCACCTCGGCTCCTGGAAGCGCCGCCCGGAGGACGCGGACCGCCCGCTGAACTACCGGGAGCTGGCCCCCCAGCTGGCGGACCACGCGCTCGAGATGGGCTTCACCCACGTCGAGCTCATGCCCTTGGCGGAGCACCCGTTCGAGGGCTCGTGGGGCTACCAGGTTACGGGCTTCTTCGCGCCCACGCACCGGTTCGGGCCGCCGGAGGACTTCGCGTGGTTTGTCGACCACCTGCACCAGCGCGGTCTTGGCGTGATTTTGGACTGGGTGCCGGCGCACTTCCCGCGCGACAGCTTCGCGCTGGCCGAGTTTGACGGCACCCACCTGTACGAGCACGCCGACCCGCGGCAGGGGGCGCACATGGATTGGGGCACGCTGATTTTCAATTACGGGCGCAACGAGGTCCGCTGCTTTCTGATCGCGAACGCCCTCGCGTGGCTGGAGCGCTACCACCTCGACGGCCTGCGCGTGGACGCGGTGGCCTCGATGCTTTACCTCGACTACTCTCGGCGCGAGGGCGAGTGGATCCCCAATCGCCACGGCGGGCGGGAGAATCTGGAGGCGATTGATTTCCTGCGGCGGGTGAACGACGCGGTGCACCACTACCACCCGGGCGTCCTGATGATTGCGGAGGAGAGCACCTCCTTTCCTGGGGTGAGCCGGCCCACGGCGCAGGGCGGGCTGGGCTTCGACTACAAGTGGAACATGGGGCTGATGCACGACACCCTGCGCTACTTCGGCAAGGAGCCCGTGGTCCGGCGTTACCACCATTCGGACCTGACCTTCGGGATGCTTTACCAGTACGCGGAGAACTTCATCACCGTGTACTCCCACGATGAGGTGGTGCACGGGAAGAGCTCGATGCTGCTCAAGATGGGCGCGTGGCACATCGCGGAAAAGGCGGCGCACCTCCGCGCACTTTACGCGCACGCGTGGATGTGGCCGGGTAAAAAACTGCTCTTTATGGGCAGTGATTTCGCGCAGTCGCGCGAATGGGCCCACGACCGGAGCCTCGACTGGCACCTCTGCCAGTACCTCGACCACGAGGGCGTGCGGCGGCTGGTCCGTGACCTCAACCGGATGCTCACCGGCGATCCCGCGCTGGGCGAGCACGACCTCGATCCCCGCGGGTTCCGCTGGCTCAATTGCGACGCCGCCGACGCGAACGTGCTCGCTTTCCTACGGACCGACGCCGCGGAGGAATCCCTCTACGCGGTGGTGGGCCACTTCGGGGGCGTCTGGCGCGAGCAGCGCGTGGGGGTGCCCCGCCGGGGCCATTGGCGCGAGGTGTTGAACACCAACAGCGAGCACTACGGCGGGACCGGCCTTGGCAACGAGGGCGGGCGCACCGCGGAGCAAGTGCCGTGGGACGGCTGCGGCCAGTCTCTGCTGGTGACGCTTCCGCCGCTCACGGTCTGTGTGTTCCACTGGCGGGCGGAGACGGCCGCTGGTCCCGAACGCTAAGCCCGGTCGGCCCGGGCGCGGCGCTAGTCGCGCTCAAGCGGGCCGCCCGCCTGGCGCCAGCCGGCAAGACCGGCTTTGAAGTGGCGGACGTTGGTATAGCCGAGCGTGGCGGCTGCGTTCGCAGCGGCGCGCCAGGAGGGGCAGGCTTCGCTGCCGCAGTAGGCCACGATGAGGGCACCCTTGTCCGCCGGGAGGAGGCGAGCAAGGTCTGCCCTGCGGGTCGCGTAGTCGATGGCGCCGGGCAGTCGACCGCCGCGGAAGGAGGACGAACCATTGGCGTCGATGAGAGTCACCGGGCCGGCGGCCAGCGCCTGCACGAGGTCCTCGCGGGCGATGACGGGGAATTTCTCCGCCGCGAGGGCGGCGACGGGTCCGAGCAGCAGGGCAAGGAGGGCGAGGGGGCGCATCAGGGGAAAAGGGTTCAACCGAAGGCGCGGCGGAGGACCTCGAGGCTGCGCGGCACTGCGGTGGCGGGGTCCTCCTTGCCCTCCATCTCAAGGGCGACCCAACCCGAGTAGCCGGCGGCGGCAAGCATCCCGGCGATGCGGGGGTAATCCAAATCGAGCGTGTACCACTCGCCGCCGCCCGGGTAGGTCTTGGCCTGGACGTAGACGGTGCGCGGGGCGATCGCCTCGAGTTGCGGGTAGATGTCGTCGAGGAAGTTTCCGGTGTCCATCAGCGCCCCTAGCCACGGCGAGTCGAACTGCCCGAGCAGGCGCAGGAGCCCAGCGGCGGTGCGGGCGAGGCCCCAGTGGTTCTCGAGGGCGAGGACGACGCCGCACTCCTCGGCCTTGGGCAGGCAGCGCGCGAGGCCCTCGGCGCACCACTTGAACCCCTCGTCCTCGGTCCGGCCGGGGAGCACCGGCTCGATGCCGCGGTTCGCCATCAGGTCGTCGAAGCTGCGAATCGTGCCCCATCGGCCGGTGTTGACCCGGATCGAGGCGCAGCCGAGCTCGCGGGCAACCTCGAGGCAGCGGTGCGTGTGCTGGACCTCGGCGGTGAGCTCCGCGGGGTCGGCCTTGACGAAGCTTTGGTGGGTCGAAAGGCAGCAGATGGCGAGGCCGCGGCGGAACGCGTGCCGGCGGAGGCGGCGCAGGTAGGCCCGGCCGGCGGCGTCGAGCGGCCCGCGCTCGGGCAGTTCCATCTGGCGGTGCAGGATGTCCACCCCGGAGAAGCCGAGCTCAGCGGCGCGGTCCATGACCGTCTCGATCGGGACCTTGGGCGTGCGGAAGTGCCAGTAGGAGTAGGAGGCCACGGCGAGGCGCACCCGAGGACTGGCGGGCGCGGCGGCCGGCGCGGTGGCCCCGGGGAGGAAAGAGGCGGCGCCGCCGGCGAGGGCAGCAAGGGCGTGGCGGCGGCTGAGGGAGATCGGGCTCAAGCGATCAGGTTCTTCACCACGTGGCCGTGGACGTCGGTCAGGCGGAAGTCGCGACCCTGAAAGCGGTAGGTGAGCCGGGTGTGCTCGAGGCCCAGCAGGTGCAGGAGCGTCGCGTTGAGGTCGTGAACGTGCACGGGATCGCGCACGACGTTGAAGCCGAGCTCGTCGGTCGCGCCGTGGACGTGGCCGCGCTTCAGGCCGCCGCCGGCCATCCACATCGTGAAGGAGCGGTTGTGATGGTCTCGCCCGTCGTTGCCGCCTTGAACCATCGGGGTGCGGCCGAACTCCCCGCCCCAGATGACGAGCGTGTCGTCGAGGAGCCCGCGGCGCTTCAGGTCGCGCACCAGGGCCGCGCTGGGCCGGTCAGTGTCCTCGCAGTTGCGCTTGATGGCCTTGGTGAGGTCGCCGTGCTGGTCCCACGCCTCGTGGAACAGTTGGACGAAGCGGACGCCGCGCTCGGCGAGGCGGCGGGCGAGGAGGCAGTTGCGCGCGTAGCTGGCCTGGCCGGGGTCCTTGATGCCGTACTCCTCGAGCACCGCGGCGGGTTCCTGTGACAGGTCCATCAGCTCGGGCGCGCTGGTCTGGAGCTGGTAGGCCATCTCGTAGCTCTGGATGCGCGCGGCGGTCTCGGGGTCTCCGAGGTCGGCCTGAGCGAGCGCGTTGAGCTCGTTGAGGGTGTCGAGCGAGGCGCGCTGGGCGCGGGTGTCGACCCCGGCGGGGTTCGAGAGGTAGAGGACCGGGTCGCCGGTGCCGCGGAAGGGGATCCCGCCGTAGACCGTGGGCAGGAAACCGCAGCCGTAGTTGCTGGCGCCGCCGCTGGTGCCCTTGGCGCTGGTGAGGACGACGTAGCCGGGGAGGTTATCGCTCTCCGAGCCGAGGCCGTAGAGGGTCCACGAGCCGAAGCTGGGCCGGCCGAACTGCTGCGAGCCGGTGTTCATCAGAATCTGCGCGGGCGCGTGGTTCACCGCGTCGGTCTGCATGCTCCGGACCACGCAGAGGTCATCCGCGATGGAGGCGATCTGGGGGATCAGCTCGGAGAACTCCGTGCCGGCCTGGCCGTGCTTGGCAAAGGCGTACTTGGGGCCGAGCAGGGCGGAGTTGGGCTTGATGAAGGCGGCGCGGTAGTCTTTCAGCAGCTCCGCTGGGGGGAGCTGACCGTCGCGGCGCGCGAGTTCCGGCTTGTGGTCGAACAGCTCCAGGTGGCTGGGCGCGCCGGCCATGAACATATAAATGACGCGCTTCGCCTTCGGCGCGAAGTGCGGCGGGCGCACGGCGAGGGGATTGGCGGGCGCGGAGCGGGCGGCCGCGTCGCGGGCGAGCAGGGAGCTGAGCGCGAGGCCGGCCATGCCCACGCCGCAGTCCTGGAGAAACCAGCGGCGGGAGAGGAGGCGGGCCTGGGCGGCGCGGAGGGAGGCGGAGACGGGCTCGTGCATCGGGATCAGGGCTTGGTCAGGGTCTCGTCGAGGTTGAGCATCACGCGCGCCACGAGGGTCCAGGCGGCAAGTTCGGCCGGGGTGGCGTCCGCCGGCAGGTCGGCGGCCTTCAGGCGCGGGGGAAAGGCGACCTCGGCCGCGGGGAGTTCGCCGCGCTGGAGGCGGCCGCGCGCCTCGGTGAGGAGGCGCCGCGCGACGGCCTGTTCCGCCGGGCGGGCGGCGCGGGCGGTGCACAGGCGGTACGCGAGGTCGATCCGGCTCTCGTCGCTCCCGCCGCCCTCGCGCCAGAGGCGCAGGGCGAGGGCCTGCGCAGCCTCGACGAACACGGGCTCGTTCAGCCCGGTGAGGGCCGCAAGGGGGGTGTTGGAGCGGACGCGGCGGGCGCAGGCGAAGTCCGCGTTCGGCGCGTCGAAGGCGCTCAGCATCGGGTCCGGCATCGAGCGCTTCCGGAACAGGTACAGCCCGCGGCGGTAGCGCTGGGCGTCCTCCGGCGGCTGCCAGTAGGTCGGCCGCACGAAGTTGTAGGCGAGGACGTTCTCCGGGACTGGCGGGAACACGCTCGGTCCGCCGACCTGGTGATGCAGCAGGCCGGCGATCGCCAGCGCGGAGTCACGGACGATCTCGGCGTCGACCCGGAAGCGGGGCCCGCGGGCGAGCAGGCGGTTGGCCGGGTCGCGTTCCCGCAGCGCGGGGGTCCCGGAGGAGTCCTGCTGGTAGGTGCGGCTGGTCACGATCCGCCGCAGCAACTCCTTGTGGCTCCAGCACTGGTCCATGAAGTCGACCGCCAGCCAGTCGAGCAACTCGCGGTGCTCGGGCGGGCTGGAGCGCGTGCCGAAGTCCTCGGGCGTCTCGACTAGGCCCGTGCTGAAGAGCGTCTGCCAGACCCGGTTGACGGCCACGCGGGCGGTGAGGGGCGCGCGCCGGTCGGTGAGCCAGCGGGCGAAGCCGAGGCGGTCGCGGGGTGCGTCCTCCGGCCAGGGATTCAGGGCGGCGGGGACGTGCGGCTGGACGGCGTGCTTCGGCCGGTCCCAGGCGCCGCGGTCGAGCAGGCGGGTTTCGCGGGCGTGGACCCCGCCCCGCTCCCGCAGGTGGAGCACGGAGGTGGGCGCCGCCGGGTAACGTTTCCACGCGGCCTCGGCCTCGGTGTGGAACTTGCGCGCGGCGGGCTCCTGGGCGCGCCACGCCCGGAACAGGGCGGTGTGCTGCCGCGCGTCGCGCGCGCCGGCGGGAACCTCGAGGGCCAGCATCGCGGCGTGATCGACCGGCGGCACGCGCGGGTCGGGCGCGCGGGTCAGAGAGATGCGGGCGCAGCCGAGCGCGGTGTTGTGGCGGCCGTTGTCGTCGCCGCTGTGGTGCATCCGCAGCAGCACGCGCAGCTTCGTGCCCGCCGGGTGGCGCTGCGGCTCCGTGAACTGCACGACGGCCGCCGATTCGGCGTTGCGTCGGCCGGGGCCGCGGTCTGCGCGCCACGCCGTGTCGTTGGCGCCGTCGATCATCAGTTCGGGGCCGCCGATGATGCGTCGCCGCTCCTTGTCGAAGTTCGCCTTCCATTCCTCCTCCAGCCCGCGGACCGGCTCCGCGAAGTCGGCCGTGGCGCCCCGGAGCGCGACCTTCTCCCACTGGTCGCAGCCGGGCGGCATCACGCTCACCTCCAGCTCGCTGAGCGCCCAGGTCCCGTACTTGCTGCGGCCCGGGCCGTTGAACTCGAGGTCCCCGTGCGTGAGCGCCTCGATGCGGAGGCCGGTGACGCCATCGAGCGCTGGGGTGCCGATGACGAAGATGTCCCCGCGCGTGGTCGGGTGGCCGAGGGTGAGGATGGAGTGGTCGGCGAGCTGGACCGGGTGGTTGAGCCCGCTGGTGCTGGCGAGTTCCTCGGCGAGGAAGGGCGTCCAGGCCGGGCGCTGGCGGACGAGCTCGGCGGACCACTGCTCGAGGCGCTCCGCCCAGTCCGGCACGGCGGCCTTGGTGCTCGCGTCGATGGCGGCGAGATCGCGCCGGAGGGTCTCGATGAGTTGCTGCTGCTCCGGGGTGTAGACCCAGGACTGGGCCTCGAAGGTGGAATTGAAGAAGGCGTAAAGTCCGAAGTACTCGTCGTGCGTGATCGGGTCGAACTTGTGGGTGTGGCACTGGGCGCACTGGAGGCTCAGGCCGATGGTGGCCTTCCCGACGCAGTCAAGGCGGTCGAACATTCCCTCGATGCGGAACTGCTCCGGGATGATCGCGCCCTCCTCGTTGACCATCCCGTTGCGCAGGAAGCCGGTCGCCACGATCTGCTCCTGCGTTGCGCCGGGCAGGAGGTCACCGGCGATCTGCTCGGTCAGGAAGCGGTCGTAGCCAAGGTCGCGGTTGAAGGCGCGGATCACCCAGTCCCGCCAGGCCCATTGCTCGCGGGGCAGGTCCTTCTCGTAGCCGTTGCTGTCGGCATATCGGGCGGCGTCGAGCCACACGCGGGCCCAGCGTTCGCCGAAGCGCTCGTCGGCGAGGAGGCGGCGCGCGAGGTCCTCGGTGGCCGCGGAGAGGCCTTGGGCCGAGACGGCCAGAACGAAGGCGGCGACGTCCGCCGGGGAGGGCGGGAGGCCAAGCAGGTCGAGGTGTAGCCGGCGGCAGAGGACGGCGGGGTCCGCGGCGGGGGAAAAGTCGATCTGGTGGGAGCGCAGCCGTGCCGCCACGAAGGCGTCCACCGGGTTTGCGCCGGCGGCGGGGGGGGCCGCCTTGACCGGCGGCACGAAGGCCCAGTGGGGTGCGTACGGGGCGCCGGCCTCGACCCAGCGACGCAGCACCTCCTGCTCGCGCGGGCCGACCTTCTTGCCCTCCTTGGGCGGTGGCATCACTTCGTCCTCGTGGGGAGAAAGGATGCGCGCGAGCAACTCGCTCTCCGCGGGCTTCCCCGGGACGAGCGCGGCGACGCCGGATTTCCCGCCCTTGAGTGCCGCCTCGCGGTCATCTAGGCGCAGCCCGCCGCGTCGGTCCTGGGCATCTGGCCCATGGCAATGGAAGCAGTGCTCGGCGAGGATCGGCTGCACCTCGCGGGTGAAGTCAACCTCGGGCACGGCGAGGACCGGAGCAGCCACCAGCCCGAGGGGCAGGGACAGCCAGGAGGGCGGGGAGAAACGGGAGCGGAAGCCGGACATAGGCGGTGCGCGCTGGGTGCTCGAAAAGGAAACTCATGCGTCCGGCGGACGCGAGCCGGATGTGCGGGAATCCGCCGGCGGATTTCCGACTGCAGGCGGGCGAGGCGCGCGGCGCCGAGGCCCTCTCCGAACCAGCCGGCCACCGTCTCGAGGCTCCAGCCCCTCATCGCGGCGCCGAGGTCGACCTCGACCACCCGGTCGTTGAAGTTGTCGAGGTTCGCGTCGGAGGCGGGCAGCAGGGCGGCGACCTCGGTGATCCGCGCGGCGGGGAGGCGGATGGCCGCGGTGGCGGCCGGGACGGCAACGAGCAGAACGCGGTTCATCGCGGGAGGGAGTCAGGCGGGGCGGAGCGTGCGGCCGTCGTTCCAGGCCAGCGAGCTCACCAGGGTGGTGCCGGGAATGCGGGGCACGCCCCGCTCGTTGGTCTCGATCAGGCGCATCAGGATGTTGCCCGCGGTGCGACCGACCTCCTCGGCAAGCACGCGGATCCCGCTGAGGCGGCCGGTCGGGCGCTCCTGGTGGAAGAACGCCAGCCCGACGTCCCGCGGGGGATGCAGCCCTAGACGGCGGAGGGCGCCCGGCACCTCGGGCTCCTCGGTGAGGATGACATCGGGACGGTGGCGATCCAGCCACGCCGCGAACGGCGCCGGACCCCAGCGGTCCTCCGGGAGCAGCAGCGGTGGCACCGTCCGCCAGCGGGGGTGGTGCAGGCGCTGCGCGAGGAAGAACCCGAGGCGGCTGTGACGCGTGCGGATGTCCTGCGGGGCGCGCAGGACGAGGCCCGGGCGGGTGTAACCGCGGCGGTCGATCTCGGCCAGCAGGCGCTCGAGGCCGGCCGCGTGGTCATCGACCACCCGGTGCAGCACCGGGTCGGCCATCGAGTAGTCGAGGGTCACGGCGGAGAACTGGGCCCAGTCGATGTCCATCGGCGGGTTCACGACGGGCAGTGGCGCGACCACGAGGCCCTGGAAGTTCTGGGTCCAGAGAATGCGGCTGAGGCGGCGGCCGCCGATCTGCGGCTCGAAGAGCCAGCGGGGTTCGACCAGATAACCGCGCGGTCCGCGGGCGGTGGCGACGCCCGCGTAGCAGTCGGAGATGTAGCGGCTGCGCCGCCAACCGTGGCGGGTGGGGAAGGCGGTGAGGAAGGCGATCTTGGCGCGGAGCGTGCCGCCAGGCTTGCGGGCCTGGCGTTGGGACATCAGGGCGGAAATCAGCGGGTCCGGCCGGTAGCCGAGGCTGGCCGCGGCCGCGTGCACGCGATCAATGGTGGTCGCCGGGAGCCCCGGGTGGCGGCGCAGGGCGAGGGAGACGGTGGCTTGGGAGAGCCCGGCGGCTTGGGCGATGTCGCGCTGGGTGACCATCGCGGAAAGCAGGCTGGGGCGGCGGCGGGCGGGGGCAACGGCGAAGACATCGTAAACGCCGCCGGCGCCCCTGTAAGAGGGCGCCGGCGGGATTGGAGCTACGGGAGCGTCAGAACCGGAGTTCCGTCGCGAGGCGGTAGGTGCGCTTCTCGCCGAAGGTGAAGCCCTCCGAGATGTAATTGCGGTCGAGCAGGTTGCCGATGTTGAGCCGGACCCCGAGAACGCGGTTCCGCGCGACGCGGAAGTCCTTGGCGATCACGGCGAACAGGGCCGTGCCGGCGTCGCTGCGGCGCTCGAGCGTGTTGAGGTTCAGGCCGGTATCCAGCCAGACGTCATTCCTGTAGTTGGCGCCGAGGGTCCAGCGGGTGCCGCCGAGGGGGCCGTCGCCCTCCATCTTGTAGTTCACCATCAGGTTGGCGGACTGCTCGGGGGCGCGCGGGAGTTCATAGCCGATAAGGGCGTTGCGGCCCGGCGGCGCGCCGGTGATGCGGCCGTTGAAGCCGGCGTAGAGGAGGGTGAAGCTGAGTTGGCGGTTCGCTTGGTACCAGGCCTCGAATTCCACGCCCTTGACTTCCTCGCCGGGGGTCAGGATGCCGTAGGTCCGCGGCGGGTTGAAAGCGAAGTCCTGGAACTGGCGGCCGACGTCCTTGCGCTCCTGCGCGTAGAACACGATCGTCGTTTGCAGGCCGGTGCCGCCCCAGGTGGACTTCAGCCCGCCCTCGATGCCCTCCGCGGTGAGCGGCGCGAGCGGGGCGAAGTTGATGTCGAAGAGGAACTGCGGCTGGTAGCTCGTGCTGCGGTTGAAGAACAGCATGTGCTGTTTGCGCTGGTCGAGCACCCAGCCGATGCCGGTCTGCCAGACCGTGGCCTTGCGGTCGTCCGCCTGGCCGGTGGTGGTGTTGACGAGGGTGCTCTTGCCGCGGGCGACGCCGGCGAGGATCTGCAGGCGGTCGTCGAAGGCGGAGAGGACCTCGCTCACGCGGGTGTTGGTCCACTCGCTCTGGAAGCGGTTGGGGCCGACCTCGAGGCGCCAGAGGGCAGGGTCGAGGCGGGTGTCGAGCCAGGCGCCGGAGACGCCGTTGAAGGGGCGGAAGTCCGCCGCGGTGGGCGGGCGCGTCACGCGTTGCGACGCGGGGTCGTAGCCCAGGTTGAGGGTGAAGATGTTGTCGCGCTGGCTGGTGGCGGCATTCCAGCCGCGCCAGACGGAGGCGAAAAAGATGTTCTTGTTGTACTCGTAGCCGGCGAGGGTGCGGGTCTTCATCCCGGCGAGGGTCCATTCCCCGAGGAGGTCACCCTTGTAGCCGGTGATGCGGTTGCCGTCGCGGGTGTTGGCGCCGAAGTACGCCACGGGGACCGCGCGGAAGGGGTCGCCGCCGGTGGGGACGATCTCGTTGCGGTTGCGGGCGTTCTTCGAGTACACGGCGCGGAACGTGATGTTGTCGGTGAGGCGCGAGGTGAGGTCGGCGGTCCAGTTAGTCTGCTTGTTCTCCGCCTTGGCGTAGGGACCGAAGAGGCCGCCGCGCGCGGCGCGACCGAGGCCGCGGCTGTCCTTGTCCACGTACTCAACCGTGGACCCCGGCGGGCGCCAGACGATCGGCTGGAAGGCGCCGAAGTTGGTGCGCACGTCGAGGTACTCCCACTCGAGGGAGACCTCCGTGTTGCTCAGCGGGCGGTAGAGCACCGAGGGATTGTAGGCGATGGCCTTGTTGCGGAAGAAATTGAACTCGCGCTCGTTGCTGGTGAACGAGGCGGGGAGGCGGAAACCGAGGGTCTTCGGCACCAGGGTCACGTCGACGTCCGCCTGGGCGCGGTAGAACGCGTAGTTGCCGAAGGCACCGCCGATGCTGCCCTTGGCGTCGGGGGTGTTCCGCAGGCGGGGCCGCTTGGTGATGTAGTTGATGATGCCGCCGGCGTCGCTCTGCCCGTAGAGGAGGGAGTTGGGGCCCCGGATGACCTCGACGCGGTCGATGCCGGTCATATCGTAGAGGCGGCCGCCGGGGGCGAAGCCGTTGCGGCGCGGGAGGACGGTGAACCCGCGCGACGCGTACTGGGTGTTGTTGCCGGTGCCCTCGGAGGAGGTCTGGTTCTGGTTCGCGAGGCCGGGGACGATCTGGCCGAGGCCGTCCGCGTTGAAGATGTTGAGCTCCTTCATCATCTCGGCGCTCACCACCTGGAGGCCCATCGGCAGCTTGTCGATCGGGCGCGCCACCAGCGTGCCGGCGGTGGCCTCCGCGATGCGGTTGCCGTCGATCAGGGCGCTGGAGGAGATGACGAACGGGGAGAGCTCGACGACCTCGTCGGCCTGCGGGGCCGGCGCGGGGGCCCGCTGGGCGCGGGCGAGGGGGGACAACAGTAGCGCGGCCGCGAGGGCGACCCGCTGGGCAGGGAGGGGCAGTTTCATCGGGAGGAAGGGTTGGGTGCCAACCGCGTGAGCAGGCGCGTCCGCGGGGAGCCCGGCGAGGCCGCACTTACTGATATCGATTAACCAGCGGGCCGGGGCGAGATTCCCGCGGGCGGTCAGTGATCCCCGGAGAATACCTGGCGGCGCTCCGCGGGGTTGAGCTCGCGCCACGCGCCGCGGGCGAGCGCCCCAAGGGGTAATCCGCCGATCCGGGCACGCACCAGTCGCAGGGTGGGGTGGCCGACGGCGGCCGTCATCCGCCGCACCTGCCGGTTGCGGCCCTCGGTGAGTTCGAGGGCGAGCCAGCGGTCCGGGATGGTCTGGCGGAGGCGGATGGCTGGGACGCGGGGCGGCAGGTCCGGCGGCGGCTCCAGCCGCCACGCGCGGGCCGGGCGCACGGGAACACCATCGATCCGCAGTTCGCCCGCACTGAGGCGGCGGAGGGCGTCGTCGTCGGGCTCACCCTCGACCTGCACCCAGTACTCCCGGCGGTGGCCGCACGCGGGATCGAGCAGCCGGTGGTTCAGGCCCGGTTCGTCGGCCAGCAGCAGCAGCCCTTCCGAGTCGGCGTCCAGCCGGCCGAGCGGGTAGACCCCGCGCGGGAGGCCGAAGGCGGCGAGCGTGCCCCAGCGGGAGCCGGGCTCCGGGGTGAACTGCGAGAGCACCCCGTAGGGTTTGTGGAAGGCGAGGAGCAGGCGGCGGCAATGACGCGGGCGGGCCCGCCCGGCGCAACGGCAAACGCGGGCGAGAGACTGCTTGCGCCGCGGGCCGCCGGCGCGCCACGTTCGGGGATGATCGCGGCGCAACTGCAGGGGCCCAACCAGTTGTTGGTCGGCGAGGTGGCGGATCCGATGCCCGACGCCGGCGAGGTGGTCGTGGAGCTGCGGGCGGCCGCGCTCAACCACCGCGACTTCTGGATCAAGTCCGGACAGTACGCCGGCCTTAAGTGGCCGTGCATCCCGGGCTCCGACGGGGCCGGGGTGGTGGTGGCCGCGGCCCCGGGCGTGGACCCCGCGTGGCTGGGTCGCGAGGTGATCCTCAACCCCGCGTTCTTCTGGGGCGACGACGAGAGGGCGCAGGGCGCCCAGTTCCAGATCCTCGGCCTACCGCGCGCGGGTACCCTGGCCGGCCGCATCGCCGTGCCCGCGGGCCAACTGGCGGCCCGGCCCGCTCACCTCTCCTGGGAGGAGGCGGCCGCGCTGCCCCTCGCCGGCCTTACCGCCTACCGCGCGCTCTTCACCCGCGCCCGGCTGCGCGCCGGGGAACGGGTGCTCGTCACCGGGATCGGCGGCGGCGTGGCCGCCAGCGCCCTCCAGTTCGCGGTGGCCGCCGGCGCCGAGGTCTGGGTGACCTCCGGCTCCGCCGCCAAGGTGACGCGGGCCGAGGCGCTCGGGGCGCGCGGCGGGTTCCTGTACACCGACACCGGTTGGACAGAGGCCGCCGTCGCCCGGGCGGGTACGTTTGACGTGGTCGTGGACAGCGCGGGCGGCGCGGGCTTCGCGCGGCTGGCCGACGTCCTCGCGCCGGGAGGTCGGCTGGTCTTCTTCGGGGCCACGCGCGGCGACGCAGTCCTCCCGGTGCGCAAGGTTTTCTGGAAACAGCTCTCCCTGCTCGGCTCGACGATGGGCTCCCCCGCCGACTGGCGCGGCCTGCTCGCGCTGGTGGAACGTCATCGGCTCCGTCCCCTCGTGGGCGAGGTGCACCCGCTGGCTGCGGCGGCGGAGGCCTTCGCGCGGCTGGAGGCCGGCGCCCAGTGCGGCAAGATCGTCCTTCGGACCTGACCCAGCCTGAATTTCCCCACGATGAGCTCCCTCCATTACGCCTGCATCATGGCCGGTGGCAGCGGCGAGCGGTTCTGGCCGATGAGCCGGGCCCGCACCCCGAAGCACCTCCTGCGTCTCCTCTCCGACCGTACCTTGGTCGAGGAGACCGTCCGCCGCGTGGGCGCGGTCGTGCCGCCGGAGAACCTCTTCGTGCTGACCAACGAGGTGCAGTTGCCCGCGACCCGCGAAGCGCTGGCCGGATTGGTGCCGCCCGACCAGATCGTCGCCGAGCCGGCAAAACGCGACACCGCCCCCGCCGCCGCCCTCGCGACCGCGCTGGTGCGGGCCCGGGGCGGTGAGCGGGCCGCGCTGGCGCTGCTGCCGGCGGACGCGTTCATCGCGGACCGCGGCGCCTTCGGCCGCCAGCTGGCGGCCGCCCTGCCGCGCGCGGCCGCGTCCTCGGCCCTGCTGACGATCGCGATCCAGCCAAATCACCCGGCCACGGGCTTCGGTTACCTCGAGCTGGGCCCGGAGCTGGCGCGGGGCGAGGCCGGCGTGTTCCGGCAGGTCAGCCGCTTTGTCGAGAAACCGGACGCCGCCACGGCCGCCCGTTACCTCGCGGAGGGCCGGCACGCTTGGAATGCCGGGATGTTCTTCTGGAGCGTGGGCTCCTTCCTCGCCGAGGCCGACCGGCACGCCCCCGAGCTGGCCGCCTTCGTGCGCGGGTTTCCCGCGGGCGACGCCTCCGCCTACCTTGCCGACCGCTTCCCCCGCCTGCCCAAGATCTCGGTCGACTACGCCATTATGGAGAAGGCGGCCGCGGTGGAGACCCTGCTCGCGGCCTTCGACTGGGACGACGTCGGCCTCTGGACCGCGCTGCCGCGGCACCTCCCCAAGGACGCCGCGGGCAACGCCGTGCGCGGCCCAGTCTTCACCCGCCGGGCCGAGGGCAATATCGCGGTGAGCAACGGCCGCGCGATCGCCCTGTGCGGCGTGCGCGACCTCGTCGTGGTGGAGACGCCGGACGCCGTCCTCGTCTGCCATCGCGACGCCGTCGAGGACATCAAGAAGATTGTCCAGCAGCTCCCGCCCGGGCTGCAGTGAGCGGGCGCCCGTATCAACCTCAACCCATCCCCCAGACCGAACTCAGGGGTGGCTCGAAAATCCGTACCCTGTCGCGCGGATTCATAATCGATTGAATGGAAGCATGATAGGCGTCGCCTTGCCGTTTATCGACGGCGTCGGCGGACGCGTTGAAGTTGAGGGTTGAGGTTGAAGCCCACGCCACGCGTTTGGCTCCCCCGTCACCTCAACCTCAACCCGTAACTTCAACGGGCGCGTCCCGCGCCCGCCCCTAGGTTCATTCGTCCTTTAGTCCCGTCCCGTCCCCTCAACTTCAACGCGCGCGCGTCCGCGCGCCCTTATGCCATAACCCGCGCCTTCGCGGGCTTGCCGTCGGGGGAATCTCGTCTCTTTCTCCTCCCGTGCATTCGCATCATGAACGACTCCCCGCCACGGCTTCCCGCCGGGGCGTGGGTCTGCCAACCGAGCTTGGGAAAAGCCGCGGTGGCCGCAGCGCGACGAGTCGTCGCGCTGGATGTGGGGATTCCTCCCAAATGATTTTCCCCGTGGTGCGTGTGCCGGCCTCCGGCCAACCGCACCATGATCCACGCACCTGAACCCGTCCTGCGCTACCGGGGTGGCGATCGCCACCACCTGTTCCTGAACCACGGCACGTGGTTCCTCCGCTACAGCCTGCGCCCGTCGCCGCTGTTCAAGGCCGACCGCCGCGTCGTCGTCTCCCTCGGCACCAGGGACCTCGCCGTCGCCCGCGAACGCCGCGACGCGTTCTTCGCCCGGCTGGGAGTCACGTCCTCGCCGGCTGAGGTTTCCACCGGAGGGTCCGCGTCATGACCCGCCGCGAAGCCGCCCGAGCGTTGCGCGACACGTTGCGCGAACTCACCGCCACCACGGCCGAGGCGACCAAGTTCGCCAACCACGCCACCGCGATCGTCCTGACTTTCCGTCATGAACTCGTGCCGGCCGCCTCCTTGGTCCGCGAAACGGCCACGTTGCTCCAGCACGCCGCGGAAAACCTCGCGCGTCTCGTCTCCGTGCGTCCCGCCGCCACGCGGAAATCCCGCCGCCGGTCCTCCACCTGAACCCGCCGCTCCGCGTCATGAAACGCCGCATCCCCAAAACCGCGGTCACGACCTCCGCGACTGCCCCCACGCCGACGCTGGCCGCTCCTGCTGCTCCCTCCGCGGAGGCTCCGGCCGCGGAGTCGCCCGCACCGGCCGCCGCGCCTTCCATTCTCACGCGGCCG
>Ga0194125_10002764_pt1 | contig 28852 bp, 34 predicted proteins | sample TA2KigC250mmetaG_FD_148626 | JGI IMG/M metagenome (GOLD analysis project Ga0194125, IMG submission 148626) | Freshwater microbial communities from Lake Tanganyika, Tanzania - TA2015034 Kigoma Deep Cast 250m | ecosystem: Environmental > Aquatic > Freshwater > Lake | place: Tanzania: Lake...
GAACTGGTCCACCAGGGGAGAGCCGCCTTCGGGTTCACCTTCGGTGACCGCGGGCGGCCGCTCCCCCCGCTCGATGATCCGGTAGGGAGGCGGAGGGGGAATCTCTTCTCCGGGAGACGGGCCGAAGGTGGCCGGCGGCGGGGCTATGGGCGCTTCCTCCCACGGCTCCACTGCAGGGGGCGTCCAGGCCGGGGCCTGGCGTTCCTGTTGTTCAGAGTCGGCCTTCTCCCGCAGTTCCCGGACGTACTGCCGGTACTCCGCGAATTTTTCGGCCCCCCCGAAGACCCCGCCCAGGGCCGCGCCCACCAGAACGCTTTCCACCACGTTTTCCGTCAGCTTCTGGTCCGGGTCGTAGCCGTATTTCTTGAAGGCGTTGGCCACGATCTCCTGGGCGCCTTCCGTGGAGCCTTCGGTGATGATGGAATCCAGCAGCTTCCGGGTCAGGGTCAGGCCCTTCTTGCCGGCAAAGATTCGCTCCAGGGACATGGCCTCCAGAGAGCCCGCCAGCGCCCCGCCGGCCAGCATGACGATGTTGCGGGTGAGCCAGGGCACTTCCTTGCCCTTCTCCAGTTCCCAATTCCTTAAGTTCTGTTCCGCGGAGGCCGCTTCCTGGGCCATGGCCATGCTGTATCCGCCCATGCGCCCCATGCGGGCGAGCTTCGAGCCGTACTCGGTGAGCTTGGCGGTGGCTGTGGCCAGGGCCTCGGCATCCCCGGCCAACGCCGCGGCCTTGGCCGCCTTGTCGGCCCCGTTGATCAGCTTGCCGTATTTCAAGGCCGCGGCCCCGGCCCGGGCCATCCAGTTGCCGAAGAAATAAGGGATGGTGCTCATGGCCCCTTCCGGCAGTTGGGCCGCCCAGAAGTGGGGGTTGGTGACGTTGGCCGCGATCTGCTTGGCCACGCCCCCGGGGTCCTGGAGGATGCGGTCCAACTCCACCGGGGGACCGCCCGCGGCCTTGCCCGGCTTGAGCGCGGGGGACTCCGCGATATCTTCCAGGCCGGTGATCACCGGTTCGGTGATTCGTTTGACCGTGTCGCTTTGCAAAACGTCCGAACCCGCGATCTTGGCCAGCTGGAAGGGCAGCTTGGCCAGGCCCAGGGCGCCCCGGCCCAGGCTGGCCGCCACCTCTCCGGGAAGCGACCGCTCCACCTCCACCTGGGCCGCCTGCCGCTTCTTTAAAAGGCGGTCGATCCGATCCACCCCCGCCTGCTGCTCCGGCGTCACGGACTCCAAAGGCATCTCGGGAATGTCGGGCGTCTTCGCCCCCGGCGCCGCCTCGGGAATGAAATCCGGCGACTTGCCGAACATCTCCGGGATGAAGTCGGGGACCCGCGGCTGACCCGGCGGCCGAAGCGGGGCCAGGTTAAAGCGTTCTTCTTCGGGGTAAAGCAGACTCACGGTAGGACTCCGTATCCGCGCTGCTTTTCTTCCATCAGCCGGCTGTACTGGTCAGGCCGCAAGAGCGCCGGACCCGGCAGGGCCGGAAGCGGCTTAAACGGCCTGATCTCCCCTCGCGGCCCCACCTCAATCTTGAACGGGGTTATCTCTCCCCGGGGCCCCACCTGCACCATCTTGTCGTCCAGGAAAAGCGGCGGTGCCGTCCCCGGAGAATTTTGGAGCGGCGCAGTCCGGTTTTGGGTTTTATCGGGGACCGCCGGGGGGTTGACCCATTGAAGGATGGTGTCCCGGCGCTTCTTTTCCGCCTCTTGGTCGGCTTGAGGAGTGGTCAGCCATAATTTTTGCCCCTGCGTCAGGGCGTATCCGGCCTTTGTCAGATTTTCCACGGCCTTGGTGATGCCCTGATCATTGACCCACTTGTTCTCGTCCAGGTGGCGCATGGCCTTGGCTTCGAACGCCTGGAAAGCCTTTTCGGGGTCGGCCTCGCCCATAGCCTTGAACCCCATAACCAATTGCCCTAAACCCGGAATCACCGGCCCCAAGCCTTCCGGGCCTTCCTTGTAAAACCGGGGGTCGCTTTGCACCCGGTTCATGAAGGCTTCCAGGTTGCGCTTGCGGGTCATCACGTCCCCCGCCAGGGCCGCTTCCTGGCTTTTTCCCTGGGCCGCGATTTCTTCCAGCTTGTTTTGGTGCTTGAGACCCTCCATGGCTCCGCCCGCCGGCACGAAAGGCGCGCCTTGCTCTCTCCGGAAAGCCTGCACCGCCTGCCCCGGCGCGGCAAACTCCTCCCCGTAGCGCGGCCCCTGGTAGGTGGTGGTCATGCCTCGGGTCACCGGGATGGGTCTGGCAAAGTCCTGCTGGCCCGAAGCAACCCGGGTTTCGGACCGGGCCGCCTCCTCGGGAAACAGAGGACCCTGGCCGCCGTAGGAAGTCTCGTCTCCCAGTCCCTTGCCGGCAACGAAGGCCCGGGTGAACGCCTGGGCTTCCCGGACCGGCTCTTTCCGAGGGCTGGTGGTAGCGTTCCGGGCTTCCGCCAGTTTTACCGCCCCTTCCTGCTGCAGCTCCAGCAATCGGCGCTGCTTCTGGTATTGCGCCTCTTTCTCGATTTCCTCTCTGGTAGGCCCGAACAGCCCCCCGCTAAGGTCAGTAGTGAGGCTCATGATTTAGTCCTCCCGGTCCAAGCCGTAGAAGGAAACAGGCGCGATGACCCATGTATCCGCGTCAAAGTTGTTCACGTCTTCGTCCTTCCAAAGTTGGGAAGGTTTCTCAGTGGTTACGTCCTTGAGGATGGCCACCCGGTCCCCTACCCGGTATTCCGCAAAGTCGCTGGGCCTGGCCTCCACCAAGTCCTTGCGCCATTGCACCCGGTAACGGGGGTAAGGGGTGGCCTCGTCCGGCTCAATGAGTTCTTTGATTACCGCGCCGGTGTAATAAACCGTGTCCATCCAGTTGCCGGAATAAAGAAAGGGGCTGGACTTCTGCCGTCCCCAGGGCGCGTCCGGCATGAGCCGCACCCCCAGGGCCAGGAACTCGCCGGGGACCGGGAATTTGGCCTTGGGGTTATTGGGGTTCACCCGGAGCCACCAGTGAAGGTTCTTGGGCTCCGGCTCCCCCGGCAGATTTTTGGCCCACCATTTGACGTGGGCCGCGGCCAGGTAGCAGGTGTTGAGGAGTATCCGGTCCGCTTCCGGCCACTCGAAGAACTTATCCGGCACCGGGGGGGCCGCTCCCGTCCCTTCCTTGACCGCCACGGTGTTCGGTTGGGAAGAGCATTCCCCCACCAGCACCAGCATCTCCACGCACTCCAGGGGGAAGCCCCCCAGGAAATCCATGAAGCCCAGGGCTTCCTCCAGGAACACCCCCTCGGGATGCTGAAAATCCTCCCGGTATTTGGGAAACTCGTACCGGGCCAGAAACAGCCGGTCTTTCCCTTGCCGGTACTGGAAGGGGCGGACTTTCAGGCCGGAAAACATCTCGTCCAGGGATTTGCCGGCCTGTTCCATAACGGCGTCCATGCCCTCCTCCCGGTCAAAGAGCCACCAGGTGGCTTCCAGGGTCTCCTCTGCGGATGGGCGTTTCCAGTCTTCAAACATTAGCGTTACCCGCCGCTGATGGTCAGCTTCTCGTCCTTGATTTCGCTGTGGAGGCGAGTGCTGTTCTTGTGGACGTACCTGCGGGCCTGGTTCTCCAACGCCTGGGCCCAGGTGCGGGTATCGGCCTGTTTCATCGCGGCGTTGGCCTTCTCCTGGCTTAAGTTTATTCTCGCCGCGGCCTCTTCATTAACCAGGCTCTTCTGGTCCTTGAGATTCCCCTCGGTGGCCTCCCTTTCCCGGCGAAAGACCTCCACCTCCACGTAGAAATCCGCTTCTTTCAAGTCCTCCTGGGCCTTGTCCGCTTCCAGCCCTTTGTCGAGCTCCCGTTTCAGTTCCTTGTCCGCCTCCTCCTTGAAGGCCTCCGCCAGGGTGCGGGTGTCCCAGATGGCCAGCATGTCGGCCAGGCGGCTCTGGATATAAGAGAACCCGGCCTCGATCTCCCGGCGCCCCACGTCCAGCTTGATCTCGGAAAGCTTCTTGGTGAGGATTTCCGCGTAGATCGCGGCCACGTCCGCCTGCAAGGTGGCTTTCTCCGCCAGGGTCGCGTACTGCTGCACCTGGGCCTCCACCAGGTCCACTTCCGCTTTGCCCGCCTCGATGTCGGCCAGAAGCGCCCGCACGTGGGCCTTGGCCACGTCCACCTGGGCCCGGGCCAAGTCCGCCTCCACCTGCGCTCGTTGGATGGCCTCGTAGTAAACCTTGGCGTTGACCTCCTTTAAATGCAGCCCTTCCTTCTCCACTGCGAGCTCGGCCCGGCTGCGCTCCACTGCCAACTGCTCCCGCTCCACCTGGGCCGCGTACTCCCTGGCCCCCATGAGGAGCGCCCGGACCTTGGCGTCATAGACCTTGACCGCCAGGACGTACTCTTCCGTGGCCGTCTTGATGGCCAACTGCTCCCGCCCCAGGGCCACCTTGTCTTCGGCCAGACGGCGCTCCTGGGAAATTTCTTCCTGGTCCAGCTCGAAGCTCCGGTCCCGTTGGGACTCTTTGATCTCCCAGGCTTCATCGCTCACCGCCAGATAATTCTCTACAAAGGTCCGGCCCAAGGCATTTAGGGCGTCCTGCCGGTCTTCCAGGGGAGCCATTAAGCCGCCCCAATCCAGGTTGATCCAGACCCCGGCATTGCGAAGGCGGGTGCGCTCGGTCAGTTGCAGCTTGTCCGTTTCTTCCATGCCTTAACCCTTCAAAATTTTCTTGTAGGTGGTCTGGCTGATGGTGGAAGACAGAAGCACCTGGTCGGCGCTGTCCCTGATGGTTTCCGCCTGGTCCATGGCCTGTTGGGTCATGTTCTGGAGCAGATTCCCCAGTTCCTTGGTCACGTTGCTCCTTTCGGCCTCCAGGTAGGCCACGTCCGCGCCGCTCCGGGCGGCTTTAAGGGCGAGATCGCTCTCCAGCCGGAACCTGATCTTGTCCTCTTCAAATTCCGCCCGCTTGGACAGAATACGATCCCGCACTTCATTGGCGTATTCCTGAAGCAGCCGCCGCGCCTGAGTCCGGGCCAACTGTGTAGCCTCATCGGCCCGGATGCGGGCTTGCTGGGCCATTTCATAATTCTCCTGGGCCTCCCGGATGGCGTGCTCCGCCTCTTCCTCCGCGGTTTTGAGCGCAATGCGGTCATAGCCCAGGCGTTCCAGGTCTTCCTTAACCGGTATTTCCCGGGTGACCGCCTCGGCCAGGGCCAGCCGCGCCGCGGCCTTATCCTGGTAGAAGGGGACCATCTCTTTTTTAATGGCGGCCAGGGCTTCCTGGGCTTCCAGTACTTTTTCAAGGGAGTCGGCCCGCCGGCGCTCCGCGGCCAACACCAGTTCTTCCGCGGCCAAAACCTGGTAGATGGAGGTGATGATCTCCAGCTTCTTTTCCGCGGTTTCCAGTTGGGCTTGAATGAGCAGTTCCTCGGCCCCCAAAGTGGCCCGCTCCGCGGCCACCAACTGCCGGCGGTAAGTAATAATGCTCTGCTCCACTTCGGCCCGGGCCTTAATCACCGCCACCTGGCGAAACTCGGTTTCCGCGTTCAAGCGGTCCACGTCGGCCCGTTGGCGCTCGGAGGTGGCCTGGGCCTGGGCCTGTTCCAGGGCCAGGGCGTTGAAGATTTTCTCCCGGTAGGCTTCTAAAGCCAGCTTCGCCAGGCGCACCAGGACCTTCAGGTCGAACTCCCGCACCTGGAAGATGGTCTGGCGCCCTTCCTCATAAATCTTGCCGTTGGCCTCGGTGAGCTTGGCCTTGGCTTCCTGGCCGGCCACCAGGATGCCATCCAGGGTGTCGCCGGTGGGGGCCGGAAAGCCCCGGCCCGCGTCATCACTGAGGGCCTTGTCCACCTGGGTTTGCAGCCCCTCCGTCACCTGCCGGACGGCCATGGACCACTTGGCGCTTTCGTCTCTTAAGGACATGTTTATCTCCGGGCCAAAACCAGGGGGATGATCTCCAAGTGGCTCAGTTGCTCGAAGTCCGCGATGTCAATGACCATCTCCCGGTCCTGGAGGTTCCGGGAGATAGCGGCCCGCCCCCGCTCCACCGGGAAGACCCCCTCCCGGCCCCCGGCCTGCACCCGCACTTTCACGTTCTGGCCGCACTCTCCCACGGTTACGGTGCGCAGCCTTTTCATCGCCGCCGCGCCTAAGTTAGTGGGGCCGATCCGCACCCCCGAATGAATCCGCCGCCCATCGTCATCCTCCGCGCCCAGGAGATAGATGCCGTCCTCCTTGGCCCCGTAGAACCGCCCCCGGAACTGGGCAAAGGAGTTGAAGTCGAACCCGGTGTAATAGGACGGCTCGAAATTGTTCCCGGAAAGCACCCAGGTGTCAGAAAAGAGGCTGTCCGGGTCCTGGCCCCCGCCCGTGAGGACGAATCCTCCTTCGCCCAGGATCAGGGTTACTTGGGGGTATCGGGAACTGAGGCCGCCTTCGCCGGAGAGCTTGAACGCGATCGTGCCGGCTTCGATGGCGTGAACCTGGGGGTAGCTTTTCTCCAGGACGCCTTCGCCCCCCAGGGCGAATGCCACCGGGCTTCCAACTGCAACCGCCTGGTCTCCGGGGCGGGTGACCGTGACTTCCGGGAGCCGGAAACCGCCGAAGCGGAGGCCCCCTGCCCCTTCCATGATTCTGACTGGGGGACGGGAGAGGCTGATGATCCCGGCCCCGCCGAAGTCAAAGCCTTTAGAACCGACGAGGTAATTTGCAGGCAAGTCGGGGGCCTGCACTTGGGAGAGCGCGCCTTCCCCCTCCAGGAGAAACCCGCCGCTCCCCGTAAAGCTTTTGGTTCCGGGGCGGAATACTTCCGGCTTGCCCTGGCCCCCGTCGCCCCCCAGGGCAAAGCCGCCTTCCCCGGTGACCTCCGTCGCGCCGGGGTTGACTTGCGCCAGGACCCCGGCCCCGCCCAGGGCGAATCCCCCGGTTTTCACATCGGCCACGATGGACGCTGCCGCAGGTTTGGCCGAGGCAATTACCCCGCCGCCCCCCAGGGCCAGGCCCCCGCTTCCGGTGAGATAGACATTGGCCATGGTTTAAGCTCCTACAAGTAGTAAGGGAGGGGCGGCGGAGTCAAAGGGTACTCCCCCTGGGGCGGCTGCTGGGTCAGGTTGAAGGCTTCCACCCAGCCCCCCGGGTCTTCGGGCGGGGCCCAGACTCCGAACCTCACTCCCAGGCCGGTTTTGACCAACTGGGTCAAAGCGGACTGGCTCACAAATCCCGGATAGGCCGGGGCCGCGCTGACGCCTTGGCCGGAGTTGGCCGTCCCCAGGGCCAGGACCTCGTTGCTCCGCTCCCTGGTGTAAATCGCCGCATAAATCTCCAGGTCCGTGCTGAACCGCTCGTCGTCGGAGTTGGGGCCCACCTTCCAGAACCGGGAGGTGAGCCGCCAGATATACATGGCCGGGCCGACGATCACCAGATAGTCGCTGTGGGCCAGGGTGTCGTCCGCGGGGCCGGACTGGTTCCAGAGAATCCGCCTCGCCTGGAGCTTGCACCAGTAAGGAGACTTCCAGGCAGGATAGTTCGGGTCCTGAACCTCCATGTCGTGGCCCCAGGAATCATAAACGGGCTGGTTGGAGCCGGTGACATAGCCGGGCTGCAGGTGGTGGTGGTAAACCGTCTGGCCGATCAGGTCCAGGTACACGAAATGGCTCTCCCAGGTCCCGGAGGGTAGGGGGTACATGGTAAGCCGGGCAAAGAGCACGAGCCGGACGAGGTAGGGGCAGCGCCTGAGATCAAAATCCCCCGGGGCCTTGACGGGATTATCGGCCAGTCCCAGCACCGCCGCGGCCTCCCCGTCTTTAAGCATCACCTTGACCCGATCCCCGGCCCGGTAGCCCCAGGCGGCGTTTTGCAAACCCTTTGTATTCCGGGGCGCCCTCCCTTCCGGGTGCCGGCTGTCCTGGCGGCAGTGGTAGAACAACGGGACGTTCTCAAACTCCTTGTCCCCGCACTCCACCGTGCAGGTGTCCGCGGGCACCAGGGGATTGGCGCTGATCACCCCCATGTCGGTAATCACTCCTTCTGCGTAGGTGGTCCGATAAACGTCCCCTAAATCCGGGTGGTTGATCCGGTGGCTGTCGGGACGGGGGGTGAGGATTTCTAAATCAGCCATCAGGTCGTGCTCATGGCCAGCTTGGGGGTGTAGCCGATCTTCTGCCCCAGGGTGTCGATCTTGATGGCCTCGGACAGGGCCTCCACGAACAGCAGCCGCTTGTGGGCGTCCCCCCCGGCCCCGGTGTTGGACACGGCCTTGGTCACCCCGCCCACCTGGAGGTTTTCATCATTCTGGAAAGCCCCGGTTTTGCTCTTGAGATACATGAACCCCGCGGCGTCGCTGGTCCCCCAGGCGCCGCTCATCACCGCGATCCCGGTCACCACGCCGGCGGCCCCGGAGCTCTGGCCGGTGACGGTGTCGCCCACCTTGATCTCCTGGGACCCGGCATCGAAGGGCAGCGCCAGGACGTAGCCGAACACCCCGTACACCGTGTTCCCGTCATTCACGTCCGGCTGCAAAAAGGTCCACTCCTGGGCGGCGTTGGAATATTGCGCCTCGGCCTTGCCCGCGGAGTTGATGGAAACGGCCCACTTGTCGGCCACCGGCGCCCCTTCCAGGATGTTGTTGGTCAGGGGCTTGGCCGCGTAGCCCCGGCCCCCTCCCGAAGGCAGCTCCTCCAGGGTCTCGAAGATGGTGTTGCCGTCCGGGATGATCTGGTTCTTATACAGGCCCAGGATCAACGCCTGTTGCATGAGGATGGACTTGAGGGCTTCCTTCTCCCCCACGTTGGGAATGTAAACGCTCATGGTGTGCTCCTTTTAGGTCACGATGGCTTTTTCAATCTCGATCTCGAAGGGATCGGTCTTTTCCGTTTCCTCGGGCGGCCCCGCCGTGAAGGTAATCTTCAACTGGGCCATGTAGATTCCCGGAGAATTGTTGGTTTGCTCCGTGGTCAGATAGAAAGAGAGTATGCCCCGGTCGGCCTGGGACCGGTTGAAATCGGCGTCCTCAATGGTGAAGACGTAGGCCGTGTCTTCCTTGTTCTTCTTCACCCCCAGGAGCAGAATGGCCTCTGGGGGAATGGGCACGGGCTTCCCCTTCTCCGTCACCTTGAGGGTGACCGGCTTGGCCTCACCTTGTATGAGCTTGATGCGCATCATCCTCTCGCATCCAGACCTCTACCTCAGGGGTCCGTTCTATGGCGGTTGGTAGATACAGGAGCCGGTGGATAAGCAACTCGGCTTCGGGCGCTTCCAAACCCAAGTCAGCCACGGCCCGCCTCAAGGTTAGTTCCGCGTCCAGGTATTCCGGGCCTGCCGCATAGTCCAGCCTGGCCTTGAGGACGGCCAGGAGCGCGGCGACCTGGCCTTGAAGCAAACGCCGGACTCTCAAAAATCCCTGGGGTTCGGCCTTCACTTCTACCAGGCTCCCCAAGGCCCAATGCGCCAGCATCCGGCCCCTGGCCGCTGGTTCGGCCTCGATCTCCCCGGAGACGTTGCGCACCGGCTTCATGGTTCCACTGAGGCCAGAAAGCGCTTCCGCCATGCCCCCGATAAGGATGGTCCGTCTGACTTCGGCATCCAGGGCGGAAAATGACGCTATGACCCCGGCCAAGGTTCTTTCCAGCCTCAAAAAACCCGAAGCATCCGAGTAGATGGCAATCTCCCCCCGGACCTGGCGCTCCACCCCCATCTGGGCGTGAACAGTGGCTTGAGCAGCAGTTAAACCCGCCACTCTCCAAACCGCGGTTAAGGCTCCATCGGCGTGCGAACTTCCATCAACCTCCCCTGTCAGGCCCATGTAAGGAAGCATCACGCCAGTGATAGCGGTCTGTGCCGCCACGTCCCCTTCAACCCTTCTTCTGCGTCCCATGAGTGGGGTTGCCAGGGTCAAAGTCGCCTCTACTCTCCCGGCCACGCTCCTTTGTGGTCGGAGGCTGGCCGCCGCTGCCGCCGCTACTTCACAGAGGGCCGCAAGGCTGTAGAGCATTCCGAGGTCGGCGATGACGCCGGCGCCCGCGTCAATCTCCCCGACAATATTGATGAAGCGGACCCGCTCCAGCGCTCCGGCAATCCCGGCGTCTCCGGCAATGGCCCCGATAGCGGCTATTACTGGCGACAGGTTTGCAGTAACTATTACCCTCCCATCAGCACTACCGAATAGCGAGGCTTTGGCGCTTATTCGCCCTGAACACCCGGAAGCCACCGCAAACTGACCGCTTGAAGTCCAAATAACGGCTAAAGCGCCGCCTACTAAACAAAAAGCATTAACCGCCGCTTCCAAATCCCGGTAGACCACGGATGGCTCCACGGGCAGGGGCAGGTTGAAATCCGGGCAAGGAAGGGAAGCAAACCGTCCGCCGCCAAAGGCTGCGTCCGGTCCGCTTTGGAAAAAATCTCTTCCGCTCCAGGAAGACGGTTGATAGTTGCGCAGCGCCATCAGCCCTCCACCAGGACAATCCGGGGCATAAAAATCGGCGGAGAAGCGATGGCCGCGGCTAAGACCAGGAATGCCAAGCAACTGTCCGGGGCGATTTCCGGGAGCGCCGCCACGTGGAGCAGGAACTCCCTTTCCAAAAGCTGGCTGTTCGCGTACCCGATGGGAAAGAATTGCTTTGCGTTCGCCAATACCAAATTCGCCACTCCGCCTCCCATGCCTCCTGGGAGAACGCAGGATTGCACGCTTTTGATCCCCAGGTCGCCAGCCTGGGGATAACCGAATACGAACCTTCCCGCCCCGATGCTGCCGGGAACGGCGATGGCGCAGGTCTGGCCTACCACATCGTTTTCGTTGGTGTATGAAATGCTTAGCGTCTGACCCGTTGCTCCCGCCGTGGTAGTGATTTCCAACAGGAGCAGGTTGCCGACACCATCTCCATGGCGGCTGGGAGCGGTGACGCCGGTAAAGGTTTGGGTGTTGGTGATATTGAGGTTTATCCCGCCCGCGTGCCAGAGGCGGTCATACATGAAAACGGAGGCCCCCATGATCCCGCCCAACAACCAGGAAAACAGAAAGAGCCGGTTCGGGGCTGACGGATTATTAATGGGCAAAGCCCCGGGGGTATTCTTATCGCAGACCGCCCCCTCCAATGCCGGAGTGGGATCACTTCCGGCGGGGTAGCTTCCTGCCGTCTTCCAGAGGGTATACCAGGCTCCGGGGCTGGTATTGACGCCGGCCTTGTAAAAGTCGATTACTTGCGCGTAACCGCCTTTGAGGGCGTCGATAACGGCTTGATAGCTGGAAAAGGGCATTAGTTAGTTTTCCGCCAGGATGATTTTGCCCCAAAACTCGGGGGTGGCGCTGGCCGAGGCCAACCACATCAGGCTGAGACAGGCGTTGTCAGCAACCCGGGGCAGATTCGCCGATTGCAGCACCAGGTCTTTTTCCGTGTACACGTAAACCAGAAAAGGAACCGCGATTAATTCCATGGCGTTGAACATCACCAGGTTGGCTGTTCCCGCACTCATGGCCGTGGGAAGCTGGACGCTCTGAACGCTCTTGACTCCCCGGTCACCCGCCGCCAAACCCACCATAAGCACCCGGTTGATAACCGCCGAAGCGGGGATATTGACCACAACCGATTTGGCTTCATCATTGGTATTGATGTAATTGATGGTCATGTCTCGGGCGGTTGACCCTGCGGCCACCGTGATTTCCAAGAGCAATTGATTCCCGATGCCGTCTGCATGACGGGAAGGGGCCGTTAAGCCGGTGAATGTCTGCAAGGCATTGGAATTGAGTGCGATTCCCCCCACATGCCACAGCCGGTCGTAAAGAAGTAGGACCGCTTGGCTGGTGCCCACCGCCCCCATGCTAAGCAAGTGCAAGGTAGCTGGACTGATGGGATTGGCGATGGGTAAGGCCCCGGCAGTATCTTTGGTGGGCACGGCCCCTTGCAGGGCAGGAGTGGGGTCGGCCCCCGCCGTGGGGAACCCGACTCCATTCCACAGCCGCATCATGATCCCGGCAGCCCCGGAACCGGAAGGGGACTTCTTGTAGAACCAGTAAGCCTGGCCTTTCCCGTTACTCAGGGCATTGATGATGTCATTATAGGTGGCAAAACCCATGATGCCCTCTTAATCCAGGCTCACGTCCAGGTCCCCCGCCTTGAACCTGGCCGTGTCCCCCACGCCGATGACCTTGTGGACGTTCAGCGCTCCATGCCCCAGAAGGTTCCCGCCCACCGCCTGGTCGAACAGGGCAAAGTGGGTGATGTCCCCCCAATCTCCGGTGGCTTCGGGAAACTCGATGGCGTTGGCGTTGGAGACCGCGCCCCCCGCAGCCACGGTCCAATCCGCGGCCACGGTGCTCACCCGGGCGTAGGAGCCGCCTGCGGGTTCCGCCAGGCCCGCCCCGGAATCGGTGGGGTCCGCGGTGCTTAAGGCCACGTAGATATTGGTGGGCGGGACATAATTCCTGGCCCCCATGCCGAAGATGTGGTCCAGGATTTTGTTTTCCAGGTAATCGCCGAAGCTTCCCATGGTTCCACTCCTTGCTTACGATTTGAACAGCCTGCCGGAGTTGCGCCGAATTTCCCCCATCTCCTGATCGCTTTCGGCGATGGCCGGAGCCCCTGACAGGGAGACGATGATCTGGGGGATGCCCTCCCGCACCCAGGCGGTGGCCGCGCCCTTCTCCCGGGGGAGCAGCTTCACCCGGGACTCGCTCAGGCGCACCAGGTGGCCGTTGTTGGTGCCCACCACGAACCCGTTATGGCCCATCCACACCGGCGAGGGCATCTGGGACAGCTTCCGGGAAATCTCGTAGCCGCCCCCTTCCACCTGAGCCAGGGTGAGGGTGCCGGGGACGGCCCCGTCTCCCACCCGCCGCAGCCGCATCTTGGCCGGCTCCGTGCCTTCCATGAACCAGGTGCTTTTCGAGGAATTGACGAACAGGCCGTCGGTGACCGCTGCCACCATGACGATCTCCTCCAGGAAGGGGAGGAAGTTCGAGGCCCGGAACCACTCATATTGGAAGGGGTCGCTGTAATAGACCTTCTTCCCGCAGGCCCCCCAGATGCGCCCGAAGGCGTGAATAAAGTGAACCATCCCCGGGGGCGGGCAGACCCCCAGGGTGGACAGCTTCTTAATCGTGGGCGGCCCTGTGATCCGGTTTCCCGAAACCTGGGCCAGAAACAGGTCGCCGCCATTGGCGTGGGTGATCCAGCACAGGGCGTTGTCCGGGAGGTTTTTAAGCTCAATCCCCATGGTCCCCGCTTCCCAGGCAACCCTGGCGAGGGAGCCGCTACCTCCCAAGCGGTTCCCCTCAAAAGTCGTGTAACAAAGGCTATATGTTCCAGGGGGCAAATCCCCCTCGGGAACCAGGCTGATCTCCGGCATGGGAGGCAACGGCAAGCCCCAGGGCCGCACCGCGTCCTTATTCAGGTCGTAAACGCCTTTCCAGAAATGGGAGCCTATATAAACCAGGTTGTCGATCTCCGCGTAGTTCAACTTGGCCCAGGGGCCGGGGACCTCGCAAATCGGAGTCGCCTGGGAGCCTTCCACCCGGCACAGGGTGGCGGGATAGCGGTCGGCCACGCACAGCATCACCGACCCGGCCCACAGGGAATGGCAGTTCGCCAAGTAAGCAAGCCGGGCGAAGCCCTTCCGCTTCCGCACCACTCCCCCGTCCAAGGCGTCGGCGTTGAGGACGATCCGGGGAGTGATGAAGCGGTTGTCGTCCAGGAGCTTCCCCGGCGTCTGGGGGAGGTTGTTCATCCCCTTTATCCCCAGCGCTTTTATGGTCGCAGGCATGGCGGCTCCTTACGGCAGCGGGTCCCGGCCCCCGTGACGCCGGGGTTTCCTGGCCTTGGCGAAAAAGTTGAGCATCCCGATTTCCCCCCGGGGGCTGCCGAACAAGCCGTTTTTGTATTCCTGCTCCCACCATTGCAAGCTCTGGTGCGGGGGATTGATCATGAGGTCCTGGAGCAGCTTGAAGTTCTTGATGACCACCTTGGGGATCAGCACCCGGGCCCTAAACGCCTTGGGGATGCATACCGGTTCATGCCCCTCCTGTGACATGGGCGCGGGTTTTTCGAAAAACCAGAGGCGGATAGTTTCCGCCGCCTTGGGGAAAATCCCGATTTTTCGCCCGTCCTCGGTGGCGGCAATATGGGTGACGTGATCCCCCGCCTCATCGTGGTCAACGTCCAGCCGGTCCATCTCCTCGAACCTGGTTAAAACGGTGAGGGGCTGCCAGGCGCTGTCCCGGGCCTGGAAAAGGTTCTTGTGATAATTGGCCGGGGGGTCGTAGAGCCAGGCCCCGGCGTTGACCGGCAAGGGAACCGGCTCCACCAGGCGCAACCCCGGCAGGTCGAAATCCGTGGCCAGTTCCTCCACCGCGTCGTTGAGCCACTTCTGGAGGTAAGGCTCCAAGGAAGGGTCGGAGATGATGATTTTTAACTCATTCTCCAGTTCACCCAGGTTCATTGCCTCCCACCCCTTTCTGCCTTTTTGCCGTCTCTTCCAGGTGGCACCCGCATTGCGGGCAGTATTCCGTTGCCGGTTTATCCGGGGCGAAGGGAAAGACCAGATCGGCCCGGTAAACGAGTTCGCACTTCGGATTCGGGCAGCGGATCAGGTAGTCCGTCAATTATGGCGCCGCTCCTTCTGCTTCCCCTGAAGAAGACGGAGTCGCCGGGGCCGTCAGAGGTCCAGGCTCCGGGACAGCCGGTTTCTTCGGCGCGGGCTTTTTGACGATCTTCTTTTTGGGCGGCGCTTTGGGAGCCGCGGCCTGCTCCTCCGGGGCCGGTTTCTGCCATTCCGGCGGCTGTTTCGCCTGGGTCCGGGCCAGCTTCTCCTGCTCGGCGATGAACCAGCGGATCACCACTTCCTGATGCGGTCCCGGTTTGAGGGCCTGGGTGATCTCGGTGATGCTGGCGATGGGGGTCCCGTCCTCAAACGCGAAGGAGCCGTCCGGGTTCATGACGATGCGCCGCCCTTGTTCTTCCGGCTCATCGTGCCGGTGCTCGAACCAGTACACGGCCTCGTCCTGGTCCGCACCCGGGGGGATGACTTCCGTGATTTCCTTCTTGCTGGCGATGGGGAGACCGGTGGTGTGAACGAAAGCCCCATTGGCCAGCTTGCTGATGCTTTTTCCTTTCATCACCCAGGTCTGGACCACCTGGATCTGTCCGAAGCGTCCAGTGTCCAGGGTCTGCGGTTCGAAATCCATAAAAGTTCTCCTCTTATTGGCCGGTGAGTTCCAGTTCCAGCACAGTGGCCGCCGGCGCGAATCCCGGAGGCACTTCCACCAGGGCGCCGTCGGCCATGGCGTCGTAGTCGGCGTGAAAAATCCGCAGCTTGTGGTTGGGCCGGTCGAAGTGATAGACGTAGCCGTCGGCGGGCTGGATGACCTTGGCCCGCCTGATTTCCTTGTGGAAGCCGAAATGGCTCAAGTCCGGCATGGGGATGCCGTTTCCGGCCCCGTAGGTTTTGAGGCCGTCGCCGAAAGCGATGGTGGGAAAAACCACCTTGTTGAACTGCAGAAAATCAACGTCCTGGGGGGTCATGTTTACCGTTACGTCCGCCGCATTCAGGTCCGCCATAACATATCCTCCATGTTCCCCGGGGCCGTTTAAGGCCCCGGGGTGGTCAAATTAAAGCCGGTGCAGATACTCCTGGAGGTCCGGGATTTCGGACCGGGGGAACCACAGGATAAACGGAACGCAGGCTCCCGCTCCGCCACCCCCCGTGGCCCCCTGGACCTTCTGCTCGATGACCAACTGCTGGCCCACGTCCAGGTCTACCGCGTTGAACTCCTTGACGTAGTGGTGGCCGGGGGCCCAACCGTTCACCGCCCCGATCTCGGCCAGCTCCTCCCGGCCGGTGTCGCTGCCGTAGGCGCTCCGCTTGTCCAGGGACATCTTCTGCGCCGTGCTCATGGCCGCGTAGGCCGTGGTGACCTTGAGGCCGAAGCCCACCACCGTCATGGGCCGGGGAGCGGTGAACACAAACTTGTCCCCCGCCGCGGCGTCATAGGCCACCGGGGTATGTTTGGCGTCGGCGTGCACTTCGGACATCACGCCGACTTCATAAGACCCGTAAATGCTCCAAGCCATGATATTTGTCCTCCTACAGGCTGGTGACCCGGATGATCTTGGCCTTGCCGTCCGCGGCCACGTTCCAGATGCTCCCCAGGGCCACCAGGCCGTACCAGGCCGCGGCATGGGAGCGGCCGAAGTCCATCTGGTAGTTGCTCTGCACCCTCAGATGCGGGGTGTCCACTTCAATGGCCGCCACCCCTTCGTCGCCGAACACCACGGCTTCGCCCAGGTAGGCGCTGGCGCCGGCCACGTTGGAGAAGGCCATGGCCCGGTTGATCTCCACCCAGCGAATCCGCTCGGTGAGGCCCATTTCGCCCTCGAAGAAGAAATCCCCCTTCTGCAGGTACAGGTGCGGCAGCAGGAAGTTGCGGTCGTCCTTGAGGCTGCGCATGTTCTTGTTGCAGCTTAAGCCCACGTAATGGTCCCGCTCGTAGCCGGGGACGTGGATGGTGTCGGACAGGTAATCCACCAGCATCTTGCAATGGTCGAAGGTCAGTCCCACCGGGGCCACCGCCACCGGCGCCCCGGCCACCCCGAAGGTGCCGCCCGCGATGCTGGTGGGGGTGAAGCAGATCATGACCGCGGCGGGATCCTTGAAGGACTTGGCCGCCTCGGTGTCCAGGGAGGCCGTCATCTGTTTCTTAAGTTCCTTCTGGAGGAAGTTGCTGGGCTTGAACTTGCTCAACTGCTCCGCCAGGTTGGTGTACTCCACCCCTTCCCCGAACTCCTCCACCTTGAGGGCCCGGTCGCCCAGGCTGAGCTTGCGCACCGGAATCCGCGTGGACTCCGTCAGCTTGGAACTGGTGTTCTGGGGCAAGGGGTTGATGTGCATCATGTGGACGTACTCGCCCTTGCCCTTGCCGAAGCCGGTGCCCGGGTCCATGGTGAACTGGTAGACCTTGCACTCGCCAAAGGCCACGTCCAGAAGCTTGTCGCTGATATAGAAGTTCTTAAAGACTCCGACTTGGGAGTCGAATTCCCAGTTGTGCGGCGCCATTTTCCAACCTCCTTAAATGGTGCGTTTCTCCCGCCACCTCTCCTTGATGTCCGTGAGGCGGCGCGGTTTTGCTTCCTCGGAGGGAGCTTCCTTCGGGGTTCGCGCTCCCCGCTCCAGAGTCGTTTGTTCCGGCCCCGGCCGCGCCGCGGCCCTCCTTCCCTTCTCCGCCTTGACCTCGGAGATCATGAAGTTCACTTGCTCTTCCAGGGTTACGCCGTCGTGCACAGGAGCGCGCTTCAAGGCGTCCCAGAACAGGAAAGAGTCGTGGGACTTGTCCCCCATGTCCAGACCCGCCTCTTGGGCCATTTTGATTGCCGCCCGCCGGGAGGATGCTTCCGCGTCCTCTTTATCCCGGCGCTCCTTTTCGGTCCGCCGTTCCTCGTCCAGGACCTTCTTTACCGTCTGGGTCACGACGGTCTCGTCCGGGGCGGCGCTGCCTCCCCGCAGGGTCGCCACCTTGGCCCACAGCTTGGCCCGTTGGGTTTGGTAGTCCTCGGCGTAGGGGTCCAGGTTGTCGATCTCGCCCAGGACCTCGGCCACTTGCGCCTCGATCTCTTCCGGCGAAGGAGTTGTTTGAGGAGGAGGAGTCTCAGTTTGGTTTTTCCGCAGTTCCTCGTTTTCCCTTTCCAACTCCGCCGCCCGGGTGGTGGCCTCGTGCATCTTGCGCTCGGCTTCCCGCTGGGCCTTTTCGGCTTCCTCCTGGCTCTTGTACTTGGGCTTGAAGCCTTCTTCCTCCCCGCCCTTCGGGCCTTCCGGGATTCCGCCTTCCACCTTTTCTTCTTCCGGCGGCTGGACATGCCGGCCCTGGGGTTCCTCCTCCGTGCTCTCCCCTAAAGGGCCGGCCAATTCGGCCGGGTGGCCGGAGAAAACCCGCTGCTGCCGATACCGCTCCCGTTTGGAGGCTAAAGAGCCCTCGTCTTCCGAAGTCTTGGCGTTTTCCACGTCCACTGACATACGCGCTCCTTTGGCGGGTGTCCTTCAAGGGCCGCCTTATGGTTGATCGCCCTCTGCCGGTATCCCTTCCGGGGCGGCCTGGCGTTCATAGCTGGGTAAAACTCGTTTGAGATGGCGCTCCACTACCAAAGGCGCCACCTGGATTTCCAGGTTCAGCTTCTTCAACACGGCCAGAAAGCCGGCGTACACCGGGTCCCGTTCCAGGACCAGGCCGGCTTGCCGGATCATCTGCTCTCGGATGGCCTCCACCACCAAACCCCCGGAACCCTTTAGTTCGGCCTGCAAGGCCAGGCTCCGGCTAATGGCCTGTTGCAGCCTCGCTTCCAACTCGGCCTTTTTCGTCTCCGGGGTCTTAAGAATCGGCTCCCCGGTCACGATGTCCGTCTTGATGCCTCCCGGTCCTAAGGGCACAAATCCTCCTATGCCGGCGCGACTCCGGCCAGGGCCGCGGCTTCGGCCTGGGCCGCCTGGGCCTGCTGCACCGTATCTTCGGCCTGGGCGTTAAGGCCCATGCGGGCCCGTTGCCATTGTTCGATAGCCAAACCGGTCTGGTCGTCCACCCGGATTCCCTCGTCTTTCAGGTTGAGCCTGGTTTCGATGGCCTTGATGGTGGGGAAGGCCCGGAGATAGGGCACGAATTCCGGGTTTTCGAACAGGGGCAGGATGACCTCCCGGAGGTTCCTGAGTTGCTCCCAATCCTGCATCATGGCGCTGATGCCGCTCACCGTGAACTGCCCCGTGGTCAGGCTGGGCAGGTTCAAACCCGTCCGGCTCTCCGGGTCCGCATACAAGAGCGCCTGTTCCGGCCCCATGAACAATTCCAGGTCCTTGTAAGGCATGTAGACATCCAGGGTTTCCGCCCCCGCCAGGATGGCCTCCAAAGCCCCCTGCTCGATGTTGAACCCCATGAGCCCGAACACCGTCATGCTCTGGTCCAGGTTTTGGGCCGACTCCCGAGCCGTCACTTCGGCCCGGTAGCCCGGCAGGCCCCGCACCACGCTGGGGACCAGCACCCCGTCCTCGTAGGACATCTTGCAGAAGTTGAGGTTGGCCAGCACGTCCGTGGTGGTGGACCGGCTGTGAATCTCCCGGTAGGCCTGCTGGCCGCTTAAGGTCCCGTAAGTGAGGCATTGTTTGCCGGGGTACCAGTCCAGGTCCTCCCGGTCCACCAGGGAGGAGACGTCTATCTCGATGGGCGGGTTCACCAGCCAGTTGAGGTAGTCGGCGTGCAGCGACAACAGGCTGCACATGAACTCCCACAGGGTCTTGATCCCCTGCAGCAGCCCCCGGCCATCGAAGCGGAGCGGGTGGGGAATGACGCTGAACGCCGTGCCCGGCCACCTTAAGGTGGGGTAGGGGTTGACTTCCGGGAGCTTGATCACCCGGCCCCCCGCGGTGGTGTAAGTGGCGTTGGGCAGCAGCAGCTCCCCCCGGGAATCCAGGACCGTGCCCCAAAACTCCGAAGTCAGAATCAGGGTGCGGAACTTGGAGCGGTGATGGATTTGCTTGCGCCGGGAGGACACCGCCTCCTTGGTCATGCGCTTGTCGTCCGTGCTCCCTTCTTCATTCCCCGGCTTGAACTCGCCGATGTTGGTGTAGCGCCCGTCCTGCTCGAATTTTTTCAGTTGCCAGTAATCCAGGTATTCCGAGTGAATCCAGTACAGTCCCGATTGCGGCTCCCGGGAGATGGCGTCCGGGTCCCGGTAAATCTTCCAGGGTTCGATGAGCAGGTACTTGAGGCCCTTGCCCTTGCGGTACACCGGGATCATCTCCATGCTGGTGCCCACCGCACAGGACATGCCGCAGGCGTCGGAGAACTGCAGCGGGAAGTTGGAGAAGGTCCGGGACAACTGGACGGTCATCAACTTTTTCCGGAAGTCCGCCGCTTCCTGGTTCCGCTCGTTTTCAATGCTCAAAAACTGCACGTCGAACGCCTTGCGGATCAGGGCCATGGCGAAGAGCACCGACGCGTGGGGCATGGGCAGGACCACCCGGGACTGCCACGCCTCCTTGGCCGCGTAGTTGGGCGGCTCTTCCTCGTTCCACAGGCGCCAGCATTCGTCCTGGACCCGCCTGACCTCCTCGTTGGCGTTCATGGAGACCTGGACGCAGTCCTCCAGGTATTCCACGAAATGTTTTTCGTTCTCCCCGGCGTAGGCTTGGGCCGCTTCCTCCCGCTCGGCCAACTCCTGGGCGTCCGTGCCCGCGGCCGCGGCCTGGCGCTCGATCTCGCTCATCCGGCTCTTGACGCCTTTGATGGGGTCTTCGATAAAGGCCATTAGAACTTCCTGATATGCCGCACGCGGGTTTTGATTATCTTGGGGCCGCGTTCCCGCCCCGGCTTCCCTTTAGGCCGGGGCCGCTTGCGCTCCGGCAGGCCCTTTTCCGGTTCGCCGGCCAGGTCTTTCAGGTCCTCGGGCTTCATGGTCCGGGCGGCCTCGGCTGCCTCGGGGGAGTAAGTGGCGGGCAGTTCCCCTTCCTGAATGGCATGGGCTATCCCCATGAACCGCCTCTGGGCCTTGGATTTGATTTTGCCGGGCATTTCTAGTCCCACCTGATGGCGTCATAGTTGGCCGCGAATCTGCGCCGGGCCTCGGTAGCCGGCGCCACGTCCGCCGAGACATCCAGTTTGGCCCCGTTCCACTCGATCAACTCGAAGTTCTTCCGGAAGGCGTCGCCCTGGTGCTGCAGGGAACTCGTCTCCCCGGTGGCGTAAGGCAGGTCCTTGGTGTTCCAGCCGTCTTCCGGCTCGAAAACCTTGCCTTTGGTCATGTCCACGAAGCACTCCCGACCCACCATCACCCCGTCCAGGCGCTTGCGCCGGTGTTTCAGCATGGGCCACCAGCCCCGGTAGCCGTGGGTTTCCAATTTGCCCATTTAACCTCCCACCGCGTAGGTCTGTGCCCGCTTCTTGGCCCTCCCGGCCGCTTGGCGCAGAGACCCCACGTCCTGCACCACGTTGGCGGGCAGCATGACGCACACCCCGTTGGCCCAGGCCTCGCAAACGTGGGAAATTTCGTCTTTCTCGGGGATGTTGCTCACCGCCTTCCCCGAGTTGTCGGTCTTGTAGTGCCAGGCCCCTTTCAAGCCCTTGTGCAGCAGCTTCTCCGTGGGGCTTAAGTAATAGGCGGGCATGCCTTGAATGTTCATGTTCAGAACCCGCTTGATCCCCAGCTTCAGGATGGGCCATTTGCTCGGCCCCGGCTCGAACCGCCCCCCCAGCTTTTCCTCGATCACCTTGGCGGCGGAGTGCTGTTTCCGGCTCTGGTCCGGGATGAGCATGGTGCGGTCGCCGATGTCCCGCCACTCGAAGCACTTGTCCTTCCACCGGGGCGACTCCATCAGGGGCAGAACCATTCTGTCGATGAGAGAGCCGATGTCGCCCCCGGGCAAAAACAGGGTGTCGATATGGATGAGGCGCCCCAGCTTGGTCCGTTGCCCGATGAGGCAGGCCGGATTGTGCCAGCCGTCCCAAAACCGGAAGCCCACCAGGCCGGGGGCCGGGATGATGGGGTCGGGGGAGCGGTGCCACTCCTGATTGTATTCCGGGGTCACCCTTTCCCCCCGGTACACCGCGGCGAATTTTCCCAGGACGTAGCGCTCGTAGGCCGCGGGGTCGTTCTTGTAGGCCGACCGGGCCGCCTGCCGGGCCGTCTCCTTCAGGTGAATGTTCTCCCCCGGCTGAATCCAAAATACCTTCTTGGTGATGAGGGGATTTTCCGGGTCCACGTCCGGGGCTTCCACCAGCCGGGGGAAGGTCCAATGCTCCTCGTCCGCCGGGTTCATGCTCACCTGGAGCCGGGAAAATTCCGCCTGGGCCCGGACGCAGCGCAGCAGCGCGTCGTTGAACACCTCTTCCGAAAGGCCGCTGTTGGCCCGCTCCAGCATGGCCGCGGGCTCTTCCAGCCAGATGCCGTCGTACTCCGTCCCTTGCAGCCGGTTCAGGGCCCCGGGATCGTCGATCCCGAACAGGTCCACTTCCACTTTGGGATTGCAATGGATGGCGAGTTGCCGGTAATCATCCCGCCAGGCAACCAGGGAAGGGGTCTTTCTGAAAATCTTGTTAATGGAACGAACGGTGGATCTCTTTATGTTAGTATGGGTATCGCGAATAACGGCCCATAACACCGGCCTCTTGTTGCGTTGCGCGCTAATAATCATCGCCCCTACCGAGGCGTAAGTCTTACCTTCGCCTGCCGGCCCGATAATGACGTTAATCAGCGCATCGCTATGGGCATAGGCGCTTTGTGTAGCTGACAAGTAGAGGTCAAGTTTATTGCTCATCTACCAATCAGCGATACCCAATGCTGAAATGGATGTCAAGCAATAAAATTCTTTGACGTTTAGTGTTGTTTATAGTAAAAGGGGATTAATTTAAAGAAAGGCAGGTAATTTTTAAGGTGAAAAAAATTGGTGGGACGGAAAAGTCGGTAACGGAGCGGAGTGTTATTCTGATAAACGGAACGTTATATGTTTCGATACCTAAGGCATTTGCGGCCCGCCACCAAATTCAGGCCGGCGACCGCCTCCCCATGATCCTGGGCGACAGCCAATTGAAGCTCATCCCTCATGAAAAATGACCGGACCTTTGTCTTATCCAGACCATATCTGCATTTTTCCTTAGTCCACTGATAATGCGCCCTCTGGCAAGTTAGTCGCTATCTTCAATTCTGAGGTTTAGCTTGACATACACCATTCCATGTAATAATATACTAATATGAATCCAAGTCAGCCAGAATCTTGCCCGGCCCCTTGCCTCCCAAAGCCCTCTTTAGGAAAACGTCCATTATTGTCTCTTGAGCAAGCCTTAGAGCTTGTCAGCCTGTTCAAGGTGCTGGCCAACGACACGCGCCTTCGTCTCCTGCATGCCATAGTGCGCCAGGGAGAGATGGGCGTGATGGAACTGGCGGAGGCCCTGGGCATGAAGCCGCAGGCGGTTTCCAACCAACTGCAACGGTTGTTAGACCGAGGCATCCTGGGGTCCAGGCGAGCGGGCATCAATATTTATTACCGGATTTCAGACCCCTGTGTCATCAGCCTCCTGGATCACGGTCTGTGTCTCAGCGAAGACGCCAAAGCGAGAATCAAATGAACTCGACCGACGAAAAAGACCGGGCCTTGCAGGAGGCCCTGGAACTCTTAAAAAAGGCCACTGATGCGGAAAAATGCCGGGCCTGCGGCTGCTTCCATAACCTGGTCCAGGCCTTGGAGAAGACTTTCCCGGCAGGGCAAGGTCCCAAGGAACTCAGGGAATTAATGGCTGCGGCGAAGCAATGTCTGGTGCCGCAGCGCTATGACTGCCTGGGCTGTGAGGTTTGCCTGCCTCCCCTGGTGCTCAACGCCTTGAGCCAGGCCTTGGGCGAAGCCGTCGCTGACCTGGAAGTCTGTCCCAGCGAACCGGTTGAGGAGCGCCGGGGCTGGCCGCCTTTGCCCGGAGACTATCGGGTGCTGCGTTACCAGGCGCCGGTGGCCGTCTGCACCCTCACTTGTGAGGACCTGATGGCCGCGCTAATTAAAGAGGCCGGATCAAAAGTGGCCATAGTTGGGACGATGCACACCGAAAACCTGGGCATCGAGCGACTTATCCAGAATGTCTTGGCCAACCCCAACCTGCGCTTTGTCATCGTTTGCGGCCCCGACTCCCAGCAGGCCGTGGGTCATTACCCAGGGCAATCCTTGGTGGCCCTGGCCCGGCAGGGGACTGATGACCGCCAACGCATCGTGGACGCCAAAGGAAGGCGGCCTATTCTCAAGAACCTCAGCCCACCGGCCGTGGCCCGCTTTCGGGAAGTGGTGGAGGTCATCGACCTTATCGGCGAGACGGACGTCCGGCGGATTCTCTCGGAAGTCAGGCGGTGCGCGGCCCGGAATCCGGGACCTGCCGCCCCCTATGCCCTCAGCAACATCGTTACGCCGGTCCCCGGTTACCTGCCTGCCCGGATGGTAAGCGACCCTGCCGGTTACTTCGTGATCTATGTGGACCGGGGCAGGGGAAGGTTATCCCTAGAGCATTACCACAATGACGATCTATTGGACACGGTGATCGAGGGCACCTCGGCTGCCGAACTTTATACCCCGGCTATAGACAATGGGCTGATTTCCCGCTTGGATCATGCGGCTTATTTGGGCCGTGAGCTTGCTAAAGCTGAAAACTCTCTCAGGTCCGGTGCCCCCTTTATTCAGGATGCGGCCCCGGTGCGACGGCTTCAGACGGAATCAACCAAACCTTGCACCTGTGTCCCGTTTTGTCATCAAGGGGGGTTTATCAATCCCTTCACCATAAATTTGGAAAAAAGGAGTTGACCATGAATTTACAAAGGTTTTCCTCGATATGTTTGATCTTCTTAATTGCCCTTTCCTTTGCAACTGCCGCCTTTGCTTTTACGGCTCCCAAGGCCGAGGGGCTGGATGTGGACACGGTGTACTCGGACCCCTTCGCTTATAAAGGCGAGATCAAGGTGCGCGGCGCAGTGGCGGGCCTGGAATCGGAAAAAAACTGGTTTCTGGTTATCGATTACCGCGAATATGTAGCCTGCCAAGGGACTTCCTGCCCTGCCAAGTGGATCACGGTGTCCGTTAGCGGCAAGCTCCCCGAATCGGGCAAGGTAGTGGAAATCAAGGGCGTTATCGAAAAAGATGAGACTGGCAAAGGCGGTTTCGTCCTCAAGGCCAGCGAGGTCAAGGTTAAATGACTCGCGGGAAACTCGTTTTAAAGAATCTAACCCGCAAAAAGACCCGTTTCCTGTTTACGGTGTTGGGCATCTCCGTGGGCATCGCCTCCCTGGTGACCCTCTTGTCCCTGGGGACCGGCCTGGAAGCCGAGGTGCGGAAACAATCTCAGGAGTTGGGAGCCGAGTTGGTGGTTACCCCCAAGGGCTGGTGCGCCTATGAGCAGATTTCCGTGCTCACTGGCGAAACCCTACCCGAGGCCATCCCCAACGCAGACGTGGAAAAAGTCGCCTCAATTAAGGGCATCACCGCTATTCCCTACTTGGTGCAGCGCACCGCCATCAAGAACCAGCCGGTAACTGTGGTGGGGATTCTTCCCGAGCCAATGAAGCAATTCAAAAACTGGCAGGTTGAAAAGGGCGAATATCGCCTGGACCGGGAAAGCTTGGTGGTGGGCTTTAGCATCGCCAAGCAGTTCGAACTGAAAACGGGCGACAAGCTTACCATTCGCGGAACCGAGTTCCTTTTGAGCGGCATCTTGAAAGAGATGGGCAACCGGGACGACCTGGTCATCTATCTGGACCTGACCACCGCCCAAAAACTCTATGGGGTGGGGGACAAGGTTTCTTTCATCGCGGTGAAGGTGGACGACATTACCCGGATCGAGCAATACAGCCAGGAAATCCAGGAGCGGGCTAATGTGGCGGTAGTCTCCGACAAGCAACTGATCAAGTCGGTGATGGCCATCGTGGGGACGGTGCGCAACACTCTCCAAATGATTGCGGCGGTGGCGGTCCTGGCCGCGGCCTTCGGGATCATCAACACCATGCTCACAGCCATCCACGAGCGCAAACGGGAGATCGGCATCCTCCAAGCCCTGGGAGGCAAACGGAGAACGATCTTTTTCCTGTTTCTGTACGAATCGGCGCTTTACGGCATCGTGGGCGGCGTTGTCGGTCTAATTGCGGGGTTTGCGTTCTCCTTTTTCGCCGCCCCTTACATCCAGCAAAGCGAATTTACTGCCTTCCTGGGCAGCGCCCAGACCGTCGAGATTTTCAACCTGGCGGTTATTGGCCAGGCAATGCTCTTCTCGGTGCTCGTCGCATGTCTGGCCGGTATATACCCCGCCTGGCAGGCTTCCAGGCTTTCCCCTGTGGAGGCCATAAGCTATGAGTGATATGATCATTCGTACTGAAAAATTGACCAAAATCTATGAAAACGGCTACTCGACGGTGGCCCTCCAAGGTGTGGACCTGGAGATTCCTCGGGGGAGCCTATCCTGCATCATGGGTCCTTCGGGCCATGGCAAGAGCACTCTCCTGCACCTCATCGGCGGCCTGGACCGGCCTACTTCCGGGAAGGTCTTCCTGGAAGACCTGGACCTGACGGCCATTGACGCCAACCGCCTGGCGGAGGTGCGCTGCCGGAAAATAGGCTTCGTTTTCCAGTTTTTCAATCTGCTCCCCATGCTCACGGTTTTGGAGAATGTGGAAATCGCCCTGATGCTTGCCGGAGTGCCGCCCAAGGAGCAGCATGAACGGGCCGGGGATTTGCTGGCCCTCGTGGGGCTTGAGGACAAGCTCCAGGCCAGGCCCAATCAACTTTCCGGGGGCCAGCGCCAACGGGTGGCTATCGCCCGGTCCCTGGCCAACGATCCCGATATTCTGCTGATGGATGAACCCAGCGGCAACCTGGACAGCAAATCCGAAAGCGAGCTTCTGCAAAACATCGAAAAGGTCAATGAGCGCGGGAAAACCGTGGTGATTGTAACCCATTCTCCCACCGTGTCCCAAGTAGCCCACCGGATATACTACATTCAAGATGGGAGACTAAAAAGAGAGGTGGAGAATTTCGGCTGATACTTCCATAATGTTGGATGTTGTTCACTGCCCTTTATGCGCATCGGTCTAATGGGTGATTGGCGTATTGATATTGCTATCATAGTATAGCTGCGACTGCGGACATTTTAAATTTTGCCCTTAATGTTAATCAGGCTTTTCCTCTTTACTCCCTCACTACTGTGTCAAATTAAAGATGACAATATGTCATTATGACCTAACAATTTATGAACCTCAAATCGTAAGCCACTGGATAAAGCCCGATTTTTCTATTTTTGGTTATGGAACATATATTGACCTGGGGGGCCAGGAGTCCCGTCTCCGGGTTTCCGATTTCCCGCCCGAGGGAGGGGCACGGGCGGGGCGTGGGGCCGCGGGCGCTGGGGTGGGGGCGGCGGTAGGCCGTGCCGGTGGCGGGGGGGAAGGTGAGTGCGTGTGCGTAACGGGCGGTGCGCTCCTATCTGGGGCAAGGGCCGGAAGGGTAGGAATAAAAGGCACTTAGCCTGTCATAATCCGGTCGGATTTATACACTTCTCTTTTCCTATTAATTCACTATAGTTATCGGGCGGCCGGTGGCCTTGGCCGGCTGGCCCTGCTCAGGCTGGGGCGGGCTGGAGGGTTGGGGCTGGACCACGGCCACCTGCGCCGAGGTGTGGATATGAATTTCCGCGCCGGCGCCTGGGGGCAACGTATCCCGGGTTAGGGCCGACACCGTGGCCCGGATGATCCCCAGGGCCGCCTGCATCTGGACCCTGACATTCTCATTATCCAGGAGGGCCTTGAGCTTCTTGATGGCCTTCCTACTCACTCCACTGAGGGAACCCTGAAGTTCTTTCAGGGTTTTCTCGTCAATTTCCTCGGTTTTTTCCGATTTTTTGGGCCTTCCACCCTTGTTCTTGGGCGGAGTGTCCGGGACAGGCTGCGCTTCCACGGTGGGCGGTGGGGCCTCGACCGGCTGGCTCACTGCCTCGCTTGAGACCAAAGCCAAATCCCGCTTTCCCTTCTTCTTCCTCTTGGTTTTCCCCACTTCCTTGAAATCCTGCAGGGCGTGACGGAGATCGTTATCGTCGGTCATCTGGGTTTACCCCTGGACACTTGAATATGATGAAATATCAAGTAGTTACGATATTCCCTCAAAATTATCTATGTATATTTAGATAGTTAACTAATTGCTTCATATGCGTAGAGAGATAGTACCCCATATGAAAATATCGGTCAATTTAAAAAAATGATGGAGTGACCCCTTGACAGCCTCACTACAGTGTATTAAGTTAAGGGGCAAGAGGCAGGGAAATCAAAAACCAGGGGGCCAGAGATGAGCGTGACGATTGGGTTGATCAGGACCAGGGGACGGAAGCTGGTTTACGGCAGGAAGTGGGCGGACGGCTTCGGGTTCGGCCTTAACCTCATTCCTGGGCGGTGGGGGTTTTATGCCTGGGTCATTTGGCGGGAGGCGTGCTGATGGGCAAGGAGATGATGACACCGGCGGTGCGGCGGGCCTTGGGGTTGAGCAAGCCCAGGAAGAAGGTGGGAGCTATTGACGTGGAGGAGTTCCTTCCCACGGTGAAGGCGATGGCCTTTTCCCTGGCCAAGACGGTGAAGATGCCGGTGGATGATTTGTTCGGCTACGGCTGCCTGGGGCTGGCCGATGCTCTGAAGCGGTACGAGAAAGCGAGGGGAGTGCCGTTTAAAACCTATATGCGTCACCGGGTGCTGGGGGCCATGTGGGACGGGGCCAGGGAGTGGGGCTGGTTTTCCCGGAAGGACCATGCCCGGTTCCACATGGGGCCGCTGGAGGACCTGGCCAGTGAGTCGTCCTTCGATCCCACCATTGACTTGTTCAGGCGGTTGGAGGTGGGGCTGCTGAAGGATAGGGCCAGGGCATGGCCGGAACGGGATAGGGAAATATTATCCCTCTATCTCCAGGGCTGCCAGCAGGTGGAGATCGCGGGGCTGATGGGGGTGACGGCCTCCCGGGTGAGCCAGATTATGAAGGGTGTGGAGCAGCGAGCCGGGGCTTAACCCTGGGGGCGGGGCGGGGGCCACGGTCCCTGCCTCGCCTTGAAGGCTAAGAACCTGAATAAATCCAATGATAGGGAGGACCGGAACATGGCAGTAGTGGCGCTGAAACAGGTGAAGAAACAGCAGGGATTGACCTTCGGGGAGGCGTTGCAGCAGGCCAAGTCTAATGAGCCGAAAGCCAAGGGCAAGAAGCCTACTATGCCCACCCTGGAGGCCACGCCGGAAGTGAAGCAGGCGGTGGATGAGTACCAGGAGGCCAAGACGACCTGCAAGATGGCCGAGGCCGCCATGAACCACGCGGGGGAAATCCTCATGGAGTTCGTGCGCCAGGCCCAGGACCAAGACGGCTTCGCCGGCCGGTTCCACGGCAGCT
>Ga0194125_10002766_pt1 | contig 28843 bp, 19 predicted proteins | sample TA2KigC250mmetaG_FD_148626 | JGI IMG/M metagenome (GOLD analysis project Ga0194125, IMG submission 148626) | Freshwater microbial communities from Lake Tanganyika, Tanzania - TA2015034 Kigoma Deep Cast 250m | ecosystem: Environmental > Aquatic > Freshwater > Lake | place: Tanzania: Lake...
GGGGGAGGCTAGGTGGGGGTGAATACAGGGCACCCCACCCCTCACCCTCCCCTAGCCCCTCCCGTCAAGGGAGGGGAATCGATGAAAACCCTTAAGTTGATACGCATGGGGAGTTATTAAACATTCCCCAGCCGCGCAAAAGAGACCTATGAACAATGCCCTGGAGGAAGGGAACATAAAATGCTCCTCTGCCCGTCATGGTATTTCTGCCAGTGACCTGATTTATAATGTTACTTTTTTCCTCTTATTTCTTTTGATTAAACTTTTCTTTCTAAAAGAAAAGTTTGGTTGAAGACTTTATCATTCCCCATGTAAAGGCTAGCTTATCGGCAGGCTTGACAGCCAATATCAATTGTCCGGCGTTAAAGTTTTGCAGGACTTCGGCATCGCTTAGCTGTCTATCATAGATGAAAGCGTCATCAATGTTGCCATTCATAAATTCTCCTGGAACGACTTCAACATTACAACCAATCCTTCCGAAGCCAGCCTTTGGCCCCCCAGCTATCGTTGTATTTATGGCTATAGCCTGTTGACTAACAAGCTTACCATTAAAGTATATTCTAACTATACTGCCATCATAAGTTTCAGTGACAAGACTCCAATCCCTTAATTTTAGGGCGTCACCTGTCAGTAAATCAGCGCCTTCGCCACAGAATTTAACACGTTCGCCGCTCTCTATAAGAAAAGAACACCTTAGAGTAGCTGTTCTGGTACCCCATTCGAGGACAGCTCTGACACCTGCGCCATCGGGCCAAACCCAGCATCCAAAGGTTCTTGGAGCATTTTTTATCGGCAAGCCTGAAGGGTCATACTCAAGATAATCAGTGCTCCCATTAAACTTTAGTGCTTCACCGAATTTACCCGCAACCTCTTTGGGATTACCGCCGACCACGGTCGCATCTCTTTTCCCTACGATGTCTTTAAAGGTCTTACCTGATACAGTCGCCTTATCAAATGACCAGTAACTAAGCAGACCTTTTGTAATATATTGTTCCTTTGCATTTACAGTGCCAACCTGCCAAGCCAATGTTACTAAAAACGTCATAACAAAGATCGTTATTAAAACAACTTTTGCCTTCATTTTACTTAACCCTCCTTTTTAGTGGCACTGTCACATTTAAGAATTTCATTTAATTTGACAATGCCCCCATATCCAGGCATGTTTCAGAAAATAGGTTACATTTCGGAGTGATGAGTAATGAGTGATTTATCCATCACGTATCACTTATCACTGGGTCAACTAATTTTTGAGATTTCGATAAACTCAATCCGGCGGCAAATTTGAAACATGCCCATTTGTCTAACAATTTTTTTTACTCAGCTCGGGCTAAATCTCCTCCATCTGCCAGGCGTCAAGAGAGCGCAACACTACATCGCTGCCTTGAGCTCGGATGGATACGCCAACGCTGTCCTTGCGCTCGGGGTATACGCGGAGAGCGATGCACTGCTTGCCTCCGGCAAAGACCTCGACAACGCTCTTATCTATGAAAATCCGAAGATTGAGCGGCTCGCCGTCCACCAGTTCGAACGGCGCCACCTCCGGCGGACGCGCGGACACATCTGAACGCAGAGATGACCGGGACGCATCTATTGCGATGGCGTCCTGTTTGTAATGGCGTCCGTTCTTGCTTACCGTCATAAGACCTTGTCTGTAAAAACTGATGGCAGTATACTCCTCCTTACTTGGTGAGCGAAGGACGTAGAGGCAAACCTCGCGCGCAGACTGCGGGTCAATCACGGCGGCGAGTTCCATAGTGTTTCCTTCGATGCCGTCGAGCACGATTTCCTGGTTTGCCGGCAGGAGCGTTTCCCCGACATGCTTTTGGTCATACCGAAGCGATTCAATCAGTGGGACAGGCTCAATGCCCAGCGTGTCGTCTGCGCGCAACGTCAGCACTCGGACAAGGGACATAATCTGGTTCCAACCTTCAGCCTTTTTAGCGTTGTTGATATTATGGATGACGTAGACCCCGCCTTTGCTGTCCGGTGTGGCGGAGGGAGCATGAACACCGCCGTGTCCCAGGGAACCGAAATTGAACCGGCCGTGCGCGAAGGGCTTGAATCTGTGGTGAACCTTATCGTAATTGCCAAGCAGATACTGCGACCCACGCTGATGACTCGCAAACAGCAGGAGGTATTTATCGCCAATCGGCCAAAAATATGGCACAGCGCCGTCTTCACCCGGGCTAGTGAAAATATCATCCTCAATAAACTGTCCAAGATATATCCAGCGACTTAAATCCTGTGAGAAAAACAGGTGCTGTGCCATCCGGCAGTTGTCAAAGATAACCCCATCCCAGTAACTGCCAGATAGCGCATAATACCCATCCTTTTCCTTCCATATACAGGGGTCGAACACACGATAGGGTCGTCCATTCGCATCCGCACTAATCATAGGTATGACCGGGTTGCCAGGGAGCTTCTCCCAATTGAGCAATAGCGCATCACTGGAAATGGCGACCATGTTCCCGGCGCGTGTGCCGTGGTACATGGCAATAACACGAACATCTTCGACCAGCGTAGCGCCGCTGAAACAGCACTCTTCGATACCTGGGTAAATGGCAAGGGGCAGGTCTTTCCAATGCACCAGGTCATCGCTAACCGCGTGGCCCCAGTGCTGGCGCGGGTCCTCCGGAGGATAGGCCTGGTAGAACAGGTGGTAACGTCCTTGCCAGTAACATAGCCCGTTAGGGTCATTCAACATCCCTTCGGGATTGACGAAATGGTAGATGGGCCGATAAGAATCTGAGGACAACCGTTTGCGCGACTCGGCGAATCGCAGCATCAACTCATCCGTCTTCAGTTGTTCCAATTGCTTATCCAGTGTGGTCGCGTAGGTGCGTCGCGGCACTTTCGAAGTAAAATTCATCTCTGTACTCATGTAATCATCCTTTCCATTCTTAGATTTCAGGTGACTATCCTTCGTTCGATAACTGGTATGCAAGCCTTCACTTTTGCGGTTTCGGGTTCTGGGCACTTAGGCTCAAGGTACCAGGGCAGAAAACCCAAGAGCCAGAATAAAAAATGCAACCGAGTCTGTATGTTCATCACCTTCCTCCCTCTAACCTAGCAGTTCTCTTATTTCTCTAGCGGCCTGACGCGGGTTTGGATGGCTTGTTATGAAACCACCCACAATGACGATTTCCGGACGATAAGTTGTAATCTGTGGCAAGGTCTCTGGCTTTATCCCGCCAGCCACCGCTATCCTGGCTTGCTTCAGAACAGAATGAACAAGCTGTAGTTCCTGCAGGGGATTTATGCCTTTTCTCTGGATATCGAAGGCGGTATGGACACAGATGTAATCTACGCCCATGGTGTCTAGCTCACGGGCGCGTTGGTTGACCTGATCTACCGCTATCAAGTCTACCAGCACTTTCCTCTTGTATGCACGGGCCTGATTCAGGGCACGGCGAATCGTGGTGTCATGCGCCATACCGAGCACGGTCACGATATCGGCTCCAGCATCAAACCCTATTTTGGCTTCATGGTCGCCGGCATCGACGATTTTGAGGTCAGCCAGTACCTCGAGTCCCGGGTAGGTATTCTTAATCTCAGTGACAACCTTTACGCCCTCCTTCATGAGGAAAGGGGTGCCTATTTCTATGATATCCAGGAAATCAATGACTTTTCCAAGGAGCAGCTTCGCCCCCTGGCTATCAATTAAATCCAGAGCAAGCTGCAGTTTCATTACGTTTTTTCCTTCTCTACTTCCAATCGTTCACCCACCACTACCTTTTTGACCGAAAATATTGTAGCAGAAAAACATTGATTTTGCAAGGATTTTTTTAGTCTGATTTTATCTACCCTTTTTGAACGTTAAGAGTGCCGCAGATAATCTTGCCCAAAAGCAGTTAGTCTCCTTCCGATTTTGGAAAATGGTGTATTAGGCAATAGCATGTTGCGCACCTACGGCGACAGTCTCGTAGAGTCGTCCCTCAGTGGCGACAACTGGCGAGACGGAGCTACGCCGCTACTTTTAATCTAACCTTCGGCAAAATGTTTTTGACCATTACAGATTTTGGAAAATAGCCTAATTTTGGTGATAAGCAGACTTTCAAATTTCATGTTCAGTTCGCGCGATGATGTCGTTCTGCAATTCGTGCGAAAGTTGGGTGAAGTATCCAGAAAATCCACCGACGCGCACGACTAAGTTATGATAACTGTCCGGGTCGGCTTTAGCTTTTATCAATGTTTCTTTATCTACCACGTTAATCTGAATCTGCTGACCACCTTCCCTGAAATATGTCTTCAACAGCGCCATCACTTTCTCTTTATTATCTCTCAAAACGGAAGGTGTGAACTTCATATTCAACAGATAGGTGCTTTGAGCTAATACTTGCGGTATCTTCGCGGCTGATTTTAACACCGCCGTTGGACCACTTTTATCCAGGCCACGCGTTGGCCCGACGGAATCCGCCAATATTGTGTAAGCGCGTCTGCCGTCTGGAGTTGCGCCGACATGACGGCCGAATGAAACCGCTCTGGTAAAGACGATTGAGCCGCCGCCGTAGGTACCGCCGCGCCAGGTGCGATACTTGTTCAATTCAGTATAAAAATGCTCGACAATCTCTTCAGCGATTGAATCAACGTAATCGTCATCGTTCCCGTATTTCGGAACGTCGTTTATCAACTTCTGACGAAAATTTTCATCTGAAAAATCATTTTGCAATGCTTCCATTAACTCTTCCAGCTTGAGCAATTTTTCCTCAAAGACCAATTTCTTGATGACGGCAAGCGAATCCGCTGTATTGGCGATGCCTTGCGTCAGGATTTGGCCGTGATTATAGCGCGGGCCGCCGGCTTTGAAGTTAATTCCCTTTGTGATGCAATCGTCGATGAAAAGTGAACGAAAGAGGTTTGGCGATGTTTCAGCATGGGCTTTCTGGACGATGTTCGCCGCGTCGCAAACTCGCATAGTGGCGTATTCCACCTGCTTTTTGTAAGCATTCATCATATCGTCGAAGGATTCAAATTTATCACCGGTCTTTGGGCCAATTTGTTGCTTACCCACCCCTGCCCCTTCACCCACCCCCGACGCCTCCGGGGGAGGGGAGGAGGGGAATGGGTCGAAACCGTTGTTCAGCGCCAGTTCCAGGCATTTGAGCAAATTCACTTCGCCATCTTCTAAACCCATGTGCGACTTCCCCTGAATATCTACTTGACTACAGCCATTCATGGCGTAATCGCGGGCATCCTCTACTGTGATGCCGTATCGCATCATTGCCGGAATTAGCACCTCATCGTTATACAGCGCGGGCATGCCGACACCGGTTTCGATGACTTCAAGCGCCTTCAGCCAGAGTTCATCCGGCGAATTTTTATGCAAACGTAAAGAGAGATTCGGCGCGACCTTGCGGCAACGCTTGGTCGCCTCCAGGCACATATACGTCAAGTCATTCGTGCCATCTGTGCCATCTGGTTTCAACCCGCTGACACAAACGTTCCATGACCGCACATCATTGAAGCGCTTCCACAAATGGTCAATGAGCGATTGGGCTTCATCTTTTGTGATGACGCCATTTTCTATGTCTTTTTTATAATAAGGAAACATATATTGGTCGAACCGGCCGGGCGAATCCGTTCCATCGAGCAGGTGGATGAACCAGAAAGTCTGCAATGCTTCTCGGAAAGAAGATGCGCCGTAATGCGGCACATTAGAGCAAATCTCCGCGATTTCTTTGAGTTCCTGTTTGCGTTCAGGATTTGTCTCCTCCAAAGCCAATTGCTCTGCTTTCTCTGCATAATTTTGCGCGAAAGCGTCAATGGCATCGCACGTTATCAATAACGCTTTATAAAACGACAGTTTTTTTTCGTCATCCGTCATTGCCATCGCATGTCGGATGCGTTCTCTCAAACCTTCAGTGCCGCTTGCCAGGATTCGGGAATAATCCAAAACCGCATGTCCGCCCCAGCCAGCCCAATAGACATTTTGGCCACTCAGATACCGTTCATCTTCCGCCCAGTGAATATGGCTGCCAACAGTCTTATCCTGCCAGAACCGGACTATCCCCTCAATCTCCTCTTTTCGGTCAGGATGTTCTTTCATCAATTCCTCGGCATAACCGGTATTACAAGTAATTCCGCCGCCAAAGCTAAATCCGCCGATAGAACGCCCCGCCATTCTGCCGACGATTAAATCGGTATTTTCAATCACCGCGGGCATCGTCGCCCAGCGAGTGTAAATCGCCCTGGCGAGTCTGATTTCGTGGGATTCTCCCACGCTATTCATGTAGACATAAGAAAATGGGTCGATTGGAGACTTAGTTATCAATTCGCTTGACATTTTACACCTCAATACATAGAAACCGAGTTTTTCGGAAAAACTCGGTTTCTGATTTAGTAATATCTATACTAACTATACTTTCGCATTTTTTATGAAAGTCCTTGTGGCGCAGGCATTCTTGCCTGCGATAATCAGCAGACAAGAATGTCTGCACCACATAGATTTACGCAAAATTTGCGAAAGTATAGTACTAAAAAAGGCAATTTTGTATCATAAACAAAGGCGACGCCTTTTGGAGGCATCGCCTTTGAATCTACTTTTTTAATATCGGTTTAGCTCTGTTTCCTTATCAAAATGGGATATATATGATGCGGTCGCGAAACTCCTCAAGGGCACCTGCAAACCAAATCAGCTCAAGGGTTTCAATGATTTGCCCTACGCGAAAAGCCTTCTCGCAGAATGAGGATTCCGGGCACATGACCGCCTTTGTGTAACCAAACTTTTCTTTCTGAAAGAAAAGTTTGATCAAAAGAAATAAGAGGAAAAAAGTAAATGCTCCTGCAAATGTTTCGGCATCGTGCTACGGTTCGTTGAAATCAGAATGTAGCCCGCTTTTTCGAGATAATCAAGAATGTCTGCATCTTTGTTTCCCAGTGGCGGCGCCCCTTCTTCACCAATAACCTTGATATCGATAGACGGCTGACGGCGCAGGAGCCCCTTTCTGATTCGATGCGTCGTGTCTTCATCGATGAGGTAGCGAATCTCGGATGCGGTCATCTGGCCTCCTCGCGTTGCGTCTGAAGTTCAAAGAGACGCTTGACGCCCGGCGGTGGATTGCGACGCTGCTCAAGCCATGCCGCCTCGACTCGCTCTCTACCTGCTTTGACATAGGCATCAAGTTTTCCCTGGTTGAAAAGGTAATAAGTAATCGTGGCATATACTTGTTTGAGCGTGAGCGCAGGATAATCCTCCACAATCTGCTCGGGGTTAGCCCCGGCGAGGTAATTCTTGATTACGACCTCGATACCGACCCGCGTGCCTTTGATTCGGATAGTGTCACTGTTGATAAATTCAAAATTGCTTTCCAGTTCCATCGTGTTCTGACCAACATGAAGCATCTTCTCTCTTAACGCTTCGTTGATAAAACGGTTCATCCCTCCAGTGGGTATGATTTGCTTCAGTTTTGCATATAGTTCCTCTTCCAGATGGATTGTGGTTCGTATTGCCATGAGATGTTCTCCTTAAACTAAATTAGCATATTTTCTATTTCATGTCAATAAAAAATTTCTTTTATCTTAAATACCCTTCCAAAATCCCATTTGGCGGTTTGCGAAGCAAATTGCTGAACGAAGTGAACATATTGGCTCATTTGCATATTTGCACATTTTATCTTGGCACAAAATAATTTTCATGGTACAATACCAGCAAATAATTTATACAGAAAGGATAGCATTCTTTAAATGAACTTTCAAGTCCTAACAAATGAGCAGATAAATCGAATCCACGCGGCTTCTATCAAGATATTGGAAACTGTGGGGGTTCGGATTCCACATGCAACAGTAAGAGAAAAATTCAGACAGGCAAAAGCTGAAGTCGATGAATTGACTGAAATGGTGAAAATTCCCGCACATCTGGTGATGGATTCTCTGGATAAAGCGGGGAAAAGTTTTTGTGTTTTTGGACGAGATTTCAGTAAACAAGCGCGGTTTGGGTTCGGCGAACGTAATTATAACTCTATTGCTGGCGAAGCTCATTGGGTAGACGACTACTGCTTAGAGCGGCGTCCAGCATCATTGGTTGATGTCACAATAGCCACCCGTTTTTGCGATGCGCTGGAACATATAACCGTCGTCGGCGCGATGTCAGACCCGCGGGAATTGCCTCCCAGTTATCGGTGTGTGGAAGTCGCCGCTGAACAACTGAAAAACACCACCAAGCCCATCACGTTTTGGTTCCATGATAAAAAATCCGCGAAATATGTGCTTGAGTTGTTTGCCGCTGTGGCTGGCAGTGAAAGGAAAGCCGCAGAGCATCCGTTTGCTTACCCTCTTCTTGAGCCGATAAGCCCGTTGAAATTTCCTTATCATGGAATTGATTTGCTCTTTGAGACCAGTCGATACCCGCTTCCGGTGCAGATAGGGCCGATGGCTCAAGTGGGAGCGACAGCGCCAGGCACGCTTGCTGGAACTTTAGCTCAAGAAAACGCTGAAATCCTCGCTGGTATTGTCATCGTACAACTGATTAGACCCGGGACACCGGTTTGCTACGGCGGAATTCCACATGCTTTTGACATGAGGACGACACAGATGATTTTCGCAGGGCCAGAGCAAGCGTTAATGGCTGTCGCTATGACGCAAATGGGAAAGTATTACGGTTTGCCAGTTTACATCAATGTTGGGCTTACGGATAGCAAAACCGTGGATGCCCAGGCTGGCCTGGAAGCGGGTGTAACTTTAGCGTTGGGCGTGCTTTCTGGGGCTGATATATTTGGACACTTGGGAATATGCGGCGTTGACCAGGCATCGTCTTTAACGATGTTGATGATGCAACATGAAGTGATTGGATACATTGAGCGATTAATGAGGGGAATCGAAGTATCCGACGAGACTTTAGCAGTTGATGTTATTGCATCCGTTGCGCCAGAAGGGACATTTCTCTCAGAGGTGCACACAGTTGAACACTTCCGCAAAGAGTTATGGTTTCCTGAACTTCTTGACCGGGGATTCTGGCAAGCCTGGAGAGATGCCGGCGCGAAGGATATGATGAGCCGGTGTATTGAGAAAAAGAACGAAATTTTGGCAAAGCACACACCAGAACCACTTCCAACAGAAACGGGGAAAGAAATCGATAAAATTCTCGAATCTGCAAGAAGAAATCTTTCATAAGAAGAAACCGAGTTTTTGGGAAAAACGCGGTTTCTGATTCTTAAATATTTATAGAAAGGAAAAAGCGATTTCATCGAAATAAAGAAATCGCCGGTTTTTACGATGAAGAAATTATCAAGTCGTGAACGGCTTTTGCGAGTATTTCGCCAGGAGCCAACTGACCGTATGCCGGTTCGGATATGGGGAGTTGACCCGATGTTCCCTTCCAGCCGTCCAAGCTGGAAGCCGCTCTATGAAATGGCGGAAAAATATGAATTGGATGTGATAAGAAGCTGGGGGCCCAGAGCGGATGAACAGGACCCGCCGTTAGTGAAATATCGTTCTGAAAGAATAGAGTCTGATAAGCCTGATATGTGGATGGATTTGACCGTGATGGAAACGCCTGCGGGAGAGCTTACTCAAATCTCTTATGCGCCGAAAAGTGGACATCCTGGGCGAGTCAAGAAGCATTACATAGAAACTATCGAAGATGCCAGGAAATGGCTTTCGATTCCGCTTGTCAAACCGAGCATCAGAGTAGATTCCTATTTTGAACTCGACAGAAAAACAGAGGGTAGTGCGATGCTGATGGTGGGTATCGGTGAGGCGATGTATGGCGTCCAAGCGTTGATGGGTTCAGAGACGTTTGGATTCTGGCTGATGGATGAACGTCAACTGCTACATGAGTTGATAAGCCACGCATACAACCGCATTGAGGGTTTGACGAAGCACTACCTCGCCCATGGCGTCGGCGACTGCTACGGTTGGGTCGGCCCTGAACTCTGCATCCCACCGCTCACTTCCCCCAAGGACTTTCGTGAATTTGTGTTTGACTACGATAAGCCGATAATTGACCTGATTCACGATGCTGGAAAACTTGTATGGATTCACTGCCATGGGGATATGAACCCGGTGTTGGAGGATTTCGTGGAAATGGACCTGGACTGCCTGAACCCGATCGAACCTCCGCCGGCTGGCAATTTGACTCTAACGGAAGCAAAAGAGCGAATCGCGGGTAGAATGAGTTTAGACGGAGGAGTTGAAGATGGCGACTTTTATCTGTTGGAACCAGAAGAGATGGTGCGAGTCGTCGAAGAAACTGTGGCAATGGGCAAACCGGGCGGCTGCTTTATCCTTTGTCCAACTTCAGACCCAAGTACCAGCCCTGTTTTGAATGACAAAAATATCGCTAATTATAGAGCCTTCGTGGAAACCGGAATGCGCTTGGCAAGTTATGAGTGATATCAACTTATCACGATAGTGGAGGTAAGTTCTTTGCATTATACCAACCAACCAGGTTATCCCATCGTCAAGCTAAATGACATTACCTTACAAATCGACGGCAAGCGGCTCTTTGAGCATACTTTTTGGGAAATCAAGTCCGACCAGCATTGGGCAGTAATCGGAAAAAATGGTTCAGGAAAATCAACCATCGTAAGCGCACTCTGTCGTGATGTTCATCTCGTCCATGGACAAATTCTCTACTTTTGGGGGGATTCAGACGATGAAGATAATCGTCCACGTTCATTTTTTTATCGCAATGAAATCATGAAAATCTCTCCTGACGTCCACCGAAAACTAATGCACCGACAAGCTCGATACCACCAGGCACGCTGGCATAGTACAGAGGGAGAAGGTTCTCCAACAGTAGCAGACTTTTTGTCGGAGAATAGCAAGGAGAAAAGGCAACAAGTAATCGATTTGTTACAAATTAATTATTTGCTCCAGCGGAAAATCCTCCATCTATCTAATGGCGAGGCGCGTAAGGCGCTTATTGCGCAAGCTTTAATACAGTCTCCCAAACTGTTGATTTTGGATGATGCGTTTTGTGGCCTGGATAATCAATCTCGTAGCGCTTTGAGAAATGCCATCGATAATCTGCTTGAACAAGATAGTGTGCGGCTAGTGCTCGTTACGTCGCGCTTAGAGGAAATTCCACCAGGTATTACCCATGTTATCTGTGTGGCTGACAATCAGATTGTTGCTCAAGGCCCAAAGGAGAAGATCCTAAGTGGCCAGTTTGCTCAAGAACTTTTTTCTGCACCGGAAGACATTCCAAAAGAGCCGCTGTTTCAGGCTCCCGCTGATTGCAGGGAAAATGCAATATTGGTCGAAATGAAAGATATTTCAGTTTCCTATGGCGGCGTTAATATCTTGCAAGATATTAACTGGAGAATGCGGGCAGGTGAGCATTGGGCGATTATCGGCCCTAATGGCGCTGGCAAGAGCACCCTGTTAAGCTTAATCTGTGCTGATAATCCACAAGCGTATGCTAATGAAATATCTCTCTTTGGGAAAAAACGCGGCTCTGGAGAAAGTATCTGGGATGTTAAGCGGAAAATCGGCTGGCTCTCGCCGGAAATACAAGTCTACTACCCATGGAACACAACCTGTCACGAAGTTGTCTGTTCAGGTTTTTTTGACACTATGGGACTGCATCGTAAACCTTCAGCAGAGCAAGTAAACGCGGCAGATAGGTGGATGATGAAACTCGGAATTTGGGAATTTGCCGGGAGACGCTTCGGTGAAGTCTCGCGTGGTGAGCAGCGCCTGGTTCTTTTAGCACGTGCGGTGGTCAAAAATCCAATCTTGCTTATTCTCGATGAACCTTGTCAAGGACTGGATGGTAGTCATCGCGCGGCAATAATAGAGCTCATTGATGACCTTTGCTCTCGGACGCCTGTCAGTCTAATTTACATTACTCACCACTTTGACGAAATGCCCAAAGCTATTACGCATGTCATGAAACTGCGAGAAGGAAGAATTGAGGAGATTTGTTTTCGTCGCTCGCCAAATTTTGGGGGTGAGGCTCAAGGGGATTTAGAAGGAAGATTGAAGATTGAATAAGATTTCATACAATCTTCAATCAAAATAGCAACTCAGGGTAGTTTTCAAAAATAAACTTGCGTTTTGTAGTAACGACTTCAGTCGTTTTTCGCGAGTCAAAGTCGTTACTATAACAATTACATACGCCCTTGAAAAAGTAACTTTAATATTGAAAATTACCAGGTTGTAATCGAAGGAGAATGAAATGTCCAAGAAATACGATACGGACAAGCTAACTGAATCTGTAAAGCAGTTGGCCAAACACCAGGGGGCTGTGCTTGTAGGAGTAGCTAATATTGAGCGTTTTGAACCTCTACCTCCGCTTTATGATGCTGTCCCCAAGGGACATCACCCTACGGACTTTCTGCCCGAAGCTAAATCCGTTATTTCCATTGCGCAACCGATATTGAACCCGGCCATGGATGCCCCGGCTTTCTTAGTGGACAAAGAGATGGCAATGATTCCACCGCAGGCAAAGTATGCTTATCTCGAGATGTTCTACAACCGAGTGGCTCATGTGGTGCATGACTATATGCTTGAGTTCATTGGTCAAGTGGTTGGTCAGTATCTATTAAGCCAGGGCTTTGAGGCAATGATTTTTCCCACAACGGGACTACATCCCTCGGTAGAAGGAATGACTGATAAGGAAATTTGGGAAGGGCCGTCAAAAGAATGGGCGGAGAAATATTCCCCTTTTAGATATACTTTTGGACCTTTCTCGCACCGTCATGCCGCTACCAGAGCAGGTCTGGGTGAATTTGGCTACAACAACCTCGTTCTCACCAAGGAGTTTGGGCCAAGGCAACGCTTCAATTCCATCGTTACCGATGCTGAATTAATACCCGACCCTTTAATCACTGCGCCGATATGCCTGAGAGACAAATGTAAGCTCTGCCTCAAAGCCTGCATCATGGAGTGCATAACCATGAGAGACGACCCATCGGTAATCGATTATCGGTCAATAGAGAAGGATGACAGGAACCGGATATTCATTGATACTCCAACCAAAACAGACCCAACATTGTGTAGGCAAAGGAGGGAAGGCAAGCCTGATTCACCCATTCGGGGAGATTGTGTCCGCGTCTGTCCCATTCCCTCTATGCCTAAACACTTGCCAGAAAGGTTGAAAAGTATTGTGCAAGAGTGGAAGGCTGAAGCACCTTGACATCGTGAGTCTAAGAAACTGAAGTCAAATAATTGGATTTTAGTCGTCTTTGAGACGACTTTTGCTTTCAGACTGCGAATTGATTCGCAGGATTAATAGGAGAAGTGCGTTGTGAATACTGAGAAAACAATGTTATGGAATTTAAAGACACTTTTAGAGACACCGAAAACGTATCCAGCTTTAGGATTTGAAGCCCAGGGCATACAATCGCTGTTCTATGAAGGTTTGCCATGGCAGGACAAACCAACGCGGGTCTTCGCCTGGTATGGTTCGCCGGCGATTAAGACGGCTGAAAAGTTGCCGGCGATGGTGCTGGTACACGGCGGCGGCGGCACCGCTTTTGACGATTGGGTTCGTCTGTGGAATCGTCGTGGTTACGCCGCTATCGCTATGGACCTGTGTGGGTCGGTGCCTGCGGGCAGTTACGGCAACTGGTCGCGCCATGAATTTGCTGGCCCACCTGGATGGGGAGGATTTGAACAAATAGATTGGCCCATAGAACATCAATGGACCTATCACGCAGTATCAGACGTTATTCTCGCTCATTCCTTGTTACGTTCCTTTCCCGAAGTCGATTCCCATCGCATCGGTGTGACCGGTATCTCCTGGGGCGGTTATGTGACTTGCATCGTTTCAGGCATCGACCTGCGATTTCAATTTGCAGTTCCAGTCTATGGGTGCGGATTTCTTGGCGATAATTCTTGTTGGTTGCCAACATTTAAGGAAATGGGTGAACAAAGGTCAGAAAAATGGTTAGGATTGTGGGACCCATCTCACTATCTCAGATACACAACCATGCCCATGTTATGGGTAACTGGCACCAATGACTCTGCCTACCCTCTGGATTCCCTCCAGAAATCTTATCGCTTGCCTACCGGACAACGCACTTTGTGTATACGAGTGCGTATGCCTCATGGCCACGGAGGAGCAGGTGAAAATCCAGAAGAAATACATGCTTTTGCTAACAGCTTTTTAAAGACATCTGTATCGCTCGCAAAAGTCACTGCACAAGGAATTGATGGGAATCATATCTGGGCGACTTTTGCTTCCGCGGCTCCCATAGTCAAAGCGGAACTGAATTTTACCAAAGACCTGGGCAAATGGGAATTACGTGAGTGGTTTACTGAAACTGCATCCGTGAATACATCTGCCAACAAAGTCACAGCCGTATTGCCATCTGATGCAAAGGTATGTTATTTGAATTTAATTGATGAAAGAAATCTGGTTGTAAGCACCGAACATGTGGAATTGAGTAAAACATTTGGTGTGAGTTAAGTCGGCTTTGCAGAAAACAGGACTGAAACGGGGAAGGGAAGGAAAGGAAGGAAGGAAAGGATTGCGTTTCCCCCCATACGCATCAACTTAAGCGCCACTCGTCAATTCCCCTCCCTTGACGGGAGGGGTTAGGGGAGGGTGATAAATAAGGAAGCGAGAAAGTTACTTTCGTGTTTTCTCCTTTCACCCCCACCTGGCCTCCCCCGTCAAGGGGGAGGAACAGCGTCACGACGGTGAAATTTCCGTTAAGTTGATACGTATGGGAAAGGATTGCGTTTCCCCCCATACGCCTCAACTTAAGCATCCTCCCCTTTCCCCTCCCTTGATGGGAGGGGTTAGGGGTTAGGGAAGGGTGAGATAATGCAAGTGTTTTAATTTCACCCCCACCTGGCCTCCCCCGTCAAGGGGGAGGAAGAAGGGAGGCTGCGATTGTGTTTCCCCCATTCCATCCTTTCCATCCATTCCCCCTGCTACTTTATTAGACACCATAAATTGCAAATCGGTGTAATTCACACCAGGTGTTAAAGAATCGATATTGTAAAGGAGGAACTTCGATGCAAGTTGAATCCCAATTTAATGGACACACTGGGCCGTTGCGCTTCAGCGCGTTTGTTCCGGCGCAGTCGGTAAATCATCATTTTTCAGACCCTGCCGGGCGGCGCGAGGCGTTGCAACTGTTTCAGGCGAACAAAATCAACAAAGTTTATTTAGATTGCCTGAGAGGCGGACATTTTCCAGGGGAAGAAGTGCTGATAACCGCTCGTGATTTTTTCCGCGAACATGGGCTTGAAGTCTCCGCGGGATTGACTCCGACGCGCGGCACAGGCAAGGCATCTACCCACGGGCGCTGGTGGTTATGTTATACAAATAAAAAAACTCAGGAAGAACTTCAACAAGTGGTGCGTCGAACAGCACGTATCTTTGATGAGATTATCGTTGATGATTTTCTTTGTACCCAATGTCAATGCAATGAGTGCCGCACTGCGCGAGATGAACACAGTTGGGGGGAATACTACCGTGACTTACTGGTTCAGGTTGCCCAGGACTGCATTATTGCGCCCAGTAAAGCTGAAAATCCTCGTATGAGGCTTGTCATCAAATATCCACAGTGGTATGACCGCTTTCATGCGTTTGGTTACGATGTACGCCAGCATCCCACTCTGTTCGACGAAGTATGGGTTGGCACTGAGATTCGCGACCCGCGCGTAGAATATGTCCACCAGTATCAGGCCTTCGCTAACTACCAGTGGTTAGCTTCTCTTTCGGGTGAAAAGATTGGCGGCGCCTGGTTCGATTTTATCAACTGCTATCCGGAAATCTATGTGGAACAGGCGGTACAAAGCATTTTGGCGGGCGCGCGTGAGTTAATTCGTTTCCACTATCAGCCAGACCTATACTCGCCTGAACATCCGAATACAAGCGCGCTACTGAAGGCAATGCCCGAATTAGAAAAGCTGGCAAGTTTATTAGATGGGCATGCGCCACAAGGAATTGCTTTCTACAAACCCCCCGACACCGACGGCGAAGATGAGGCGTACCTTTTGGATTATCTTGGGATGCTGGGTTTGCCGATGATTCCGTGTCATACCTTCCCTCACAATGCTCAAGCAGTTTGTTTGCCATTGCATGCAGCCGTTGGCCCGGATATAGCGGATAATGTAATCGCCCTTGCAGAAAGAGGCGGGACTATCATGCTTACACCCGGATTCCTGGAAAAGTTCGCACACGACGAGCGAATTCTTAGACTTGCAGGCTATGCCAATCCTCCTGTTACTGCTGCGGACTTCTGGACGTTTCGATTTTCCGTACAGCAGGCCCCAGCCTTAGCAGAATCGCACATTCATTTCGGCGCCAATCTGCATCCCATTTCGGCTGAGGTGTTAGCAAGTGGAATTCACCCGACCGGGAATTTCCCCGTACTAACGCGCAACAAATACGAGAATGGAAAGGTACTTGTATTCAATGCCAAGACTTTCCGTTACTCTGAAGGCTCTGGGCGTGTGACAGTGGCAGAACCTGTATCACTGCCGAATCTACCGCAGAAATTGGTTGATATACTGCGCGCGGAGATGCTCTCGGATTTTCCCGTGAATGTACAAGTGCAATCACGTGTCGGGGTTTACTGGTACTCCAACCTGCTGGTTTTGACCAATTTTAACGACCAATCAGTAGAGGCGAAAGTTGCCCTAAAACCCACTTATACTGGACATGCTAAAGATGCTGTAACGCAACGGATGCTCGGCGAGTGGGCGGATGGGCAATTGACTTTCGAGATTCCAGCGAGGCAGTTTGCAGTTATTAGTAGATAGACTTCCGAAGTCTTGAAGACTTAGGAAGTCCAAAAATTATCGCATGAATTGGAAAAAAGCAATATCTCACAATATTATCTTGCCAATTGTCGGGCTGACAGTATTTTTCTGGTTGTATCACAAGTTCGCTGTTTATGTGATGACGACGTTGAATATAAGCCTTGGAGCAATCGGGCCTAAAGCCGCGCCCTTATACGCTAAGTTGCAGACGGATTTCAGTTTGTGGGTAATTCCAGCTATTATAACCCTAAGTGCTTATATCATCGTCTTCAGAACATTTTTTGAGAAGCGCAAGATACCCACATATATACTTCTTCCCGCTTTTATCTTGCTGTTGGTGCTGATTGACACAACGGTTGCAATGATTGATGGAGGGTTAAAAGCTGTCGAAGAACCATATACGCGAAGTGGACTTGAGTATTATGCTGATGTGCCGAAAGTTGAAGGGATACGGGAATTTTTAAGGGACTATACTAAACTCCTCGGGACGCTATCAGGACATGCGCAGACACATCCGCCCGGCGGCGTTTTATTTTTATGGCTGGTTTCCCAACTCTTTGGGAGAGGACTGCTTCAAGCGGCTTTTTCAACTATTGTATTCACCAGTTTTACGGTTATACCTGTATATCTTTTGGCAAAAGAGATTTATGGCGAAAACACAGCGAAATATGCTTTGGGCTTGTTTTTGATTACTCCGAATATGGTGATGTTTACCGCAACGGCAATGGATGGGCCATTTTCCTTCTTTCCGATTTGGAGCGTATATCTCTTTTACAAGGCGTTATCAAGTAGAACCGTGCTGTATTCTATATTGACAGGAATTGCTCTCGGTTTTGGAATGCTCATGAATTACACCACGGTAGTCATCGGCGTGTTTTTCATCATAGCAGCCATAATTACGTTCTTTGCCAAGCGCGAAAAATTCAAAACTACCTTAGCGGCGTTGTCCATCGCCGGTGGAACATTTATATTCTTCTATCTCTTCCTCTATTTGTGGGCTAAATACAACTTCATTTCCGCTTTATGGACATCTTACAAAAAAGATGAAGGAGGAATGGGCACTGGTTATGAAAATCCCGGTCGATATTTTAACGTCAGTATCGCCAATTTGTTCGCTTTCCTAATTGGGGTGGGAATACCGTTGACGACGATATGGCTGCATGAGATTATAGCGGAGTACCGCAGGTTGATTCACTCTCGACAAGTTGATATTTACATCCTGGCTTATGTTTTGACCCTTCTTGGAATATCATTTTCGACTCTGTTCACGCTTGAGGTTGAGCGGATATGGATGTTTATAGTCCCATTTATCGTTATGCCTGCCGCAAAGCATTTATATGAAAAACATCGCTCATGGGAGTTCTACGCTGTTGCAAGCCTTTTGTGCCTCCAAATCTTGCTATCCGAAATATTTTGGTATACATACTGGTGAACGGAATTTTAGATTGATGATTGTTGATTGATGATTGATGATTGTTCTGGATTGATGATTGATGATTGTCGATTGAAGGAAAGTTTTTTCAATCAACAATCGACAATCGACAATCGACAATCGACAATCCAAGGAGATACCCTTGATTTGTGGATGATAAATATAGTATAATAATCGAGAATGAAAGAAGTAATGTTCTTTTTACTCATTACGTATTACTCATTATGCAATATAACTTTGGGCTACGATGAAATCTACCAAAGTCAAACTACTATATAGATAAATTATTCTTATGGCTTATAAAAACAAAAATAAAAAAGTTGTGGTGGTGGGCGGCAATGCCGCTGGAATGAGCGCCGCATCAAAAGCAAGGCGCACTAATCCGAATCTCGAAATCAGCGTTTTTGAGAAGGGCAAATTCGTATCCTATTCCGCATGTGGATTGACTTATCTGATTTCTGGTGTTGTTAAGGATGTTTCTGATTTGATTCTCAGAACGCCTGAACAGTTTGCACAACAGGGGATTGTTGTACATACAAATCACGAGGTAACAGAAATTGACCGTCGAAGAAGATTAGTTTCAGGAACTGACGAAGACGGGCACAAATTCGAGGAGAACTACGATAAATTAATCATCGCCACTGGAGGTAGCGCTGCCAAACCGCCCATTGAAGGAATTGACCATAAAAATATTTTTCGGCTTCGTCAAATCGAAGATGCTCTGGCAATTCAGGAATATATTCGGACAAATCACCCTAAGCGAGCTATTGTTGTGGGAGGCGGTTTTATCGGTTTGGAGATGGTGGAGGCTCTGGACAAATTGGGGCTGGAAGTTGTGCTATTAGAACAATCATCGCAATTGCTGCCGAATTTAGATGCTGATATGAGCGCATTGGTCGAAAAGTATCTTGTATTAAAAGGCATCACCGTTATGACGGAGAACAAGGTTATCGCATTTTCAGCAAATGCCGCCCCGACTTCGTCGGGATGTTCCACTGGCGAACTTTCGGCAGTACGTACGGAAGACGGAAATAGTATTCCAGCAGATTTAGCGTTTTTGGGCTTGGGGGTTCGTCCCAATGTGCAGCTTGCAACAATGGCGGGGATTGAAATAGGGTCGACAGGAGCGATTGCCGTCGCAGAAAGTATGCGCACTAACGCTATTGATGTATATGCCGCGGGCGACTGCGCGGAAGTGAAACATCTTATTACCAACAAATACATCTACCTCCCTTCTGGAACAACGGCGAATAAACAAGGTCGCGTCGCCGGAGAAAATGCCGCGGGCGGATATGCTACTTTCAAAGGCATCGTTGGAACAGCGGTAAATAAAGTGATGGATATGGTATATGCGCGCACAGGTTTGACTGAAAAGGAAGCAAAAAATGGGGGTTATGTTTTCAAAACCGTCCGGGTTGATGTTCCCGCGCACGCGAGCTATTATGAAAACCCACCTCAGATTTCAGTCAAATTGGTGTATGATAGCCGCAACGAGCGGCTTTTAGGCGGTCAAATGGTAGGGCAGGATGGGATTGCCAAAAGGATAGATGTTCTTGCTACTGCGCTACAAGCGGGGATGACAATAGAGGATATTTCTCGTCTTGACCTGAGTTATGCGCCACCGTTTGCGCCGGTATGGGATGCGATTCTCGTTGCCGCGAATGTTGCCAGGCGTGAAACGTGAAAGAAGGAATGATACCACAGATAAAATAGACGCACGCGGATAAGACATTGGATTGTCGAGTGTCGATTGTTGATTGATGATTTCGACAAGCTCAATCCGGCGGATTGAAAAACAATTTCTCCAATCGACAATCATCAATCATCAATCATTATCCGCGTCCGTCTATTAAATCAGCGGTATCTCACAAGGAGAAAAAAATGGGCAACGGTAAAAGCAGATATAAAATGATATGGGTTGGCATTGGCTTTGGAGCAATTTTTTGGGTTCTTGAACCCACAATAAGTATTTGGGTACTTCATAAGGGTCATTTCATCGAACACATATTCTCCACAGATTTGCATGAAATCTGGGTGCGTTTGCTGGTTATGTTCATCTCCATTATATTCGGCGTCTATACCCAAGCCATTATTACCAGGCGACAGCGCGCTGAAGAGACGCTACAGGAAGAGCGCAACTTTGTCTCTGCAGTGCTTGATACAGCCGGCGCTTTAGTGGTAGTTCTCGACTCACAGGGGCGAATCGTCCGCTTCAACCGTGCCTGCGAGCAAACAACAGGTTATTCGTTTAATGAAGTGAAAGGCAGGCATTTCTGGGATTTGTTTCTGATTGAAGAAGAAATGGAACCGGTCAAAGCCGTTTTCGAGCAACTCAATTCCCCCCTTGCATCCCCCCACCCCCTCCTTCACCCTCCCCGCAGGCATCCCCCCGCGTACGGGGGGACGGAGGGGGGAGGAGGGAAGGGGTGGGGGGACAGAGGGGGGGATGTCCCAAACGAATACGAAAATTACTGGGTAACAAAGGACGGGAAGCGTCGATTAATTACGTGGTCAAATACTGTCCTCCTCAACAAGAAGGGCGCGGTTGATTATATTATCGGCACCGGCATAGATATCACCGAACGCCGGCAGGCTGAAGAGGAACTTCGCGAGAGCGAAGAACGCTTCCGCAGGTTATCTGACGCAACTTTTGAGGGAATAGTGATTAACGATAAAGGTGAGATTCTGGACATAAACCAAACATTTGCGACAATGTTTGGATATGAAATGTCAGAACTGATTGGAATGAACGCCGTGGAATTGATGACGCCGGAATTTCGCGAGTTGACCTTAAAGAATATTCTTACCGGATTTGAGCAACCTTATGAATCCGTCGGGTTAAGAAAAGATGGAACGAGCTTTCCAATTGAGATCCACGCCAAAGCAACGCAGTACCATGGTCGGATGGTTAGGGTGGGAGCAATCCGGGATGTCACTGAACGCAGGCGAGCAGAAACTCAGCTCACCAGGCAAAGCGCTATTTTGAATGCCATCAACCAGGTTTTTCGCGAGACGTTGACGTGCGAAACCGAAGAGGATGTGGCTTACACTTGTCTTTCTGTGGCAAAGGAGTTGACTAATAGCCAATTCGGTTTCATCGGCGAAGTAAATAGGTACGGCCGCTTTGATACTATTGCTCAGAGTGATACGGGTTGGGAGGCTTGCAGAATACCAAAGTCGAATGCAATAGCGATGATAAAAAATATGGAAATCCGCGGCATCTGGGGCAAAGTGCTCAAAGATGAACAATCTCAGATAATTAACGACCCCGCTTCCCATCCCGACCGGGTCGGAACCCCCGAAGGTCATCCCCCAATTACTTCTTTCCTTGGCGTTCCATTGAAACATGCGGGCAGGACTATCGGCATGATTGCTTTAGCCAACAAAGAATCAGGCTATGATTGGGCTGACCAACAAGGTGTAGAAAATCTATCCGTAGCCTTTGTGGAAGCGTTAATGCGCAAGCGGGCGGAGGTAGAATTGCAAAAAGCTCACGATGAACTGGAATTACGGGTACAAGCACGCACGCGCGAGCTTGAGGTGACCAGCGAAAGGCTGATGAAAGCAAATAGAGCGAAGAGCGAGTTTTTAGCTAATATGTCCCATGAACTTAGAACTCCGCTTAATGCCATCATCGGTTTTTCTGAAGTCTTACGAGACGGGCTTTGCGGCGAACTCAATCAGGAACAACTTGAAGCCGTGCGCGATATTCACGAAAGCGGCGATGACCTCCTCCAGGTGATAAAAGACATACTCGACCTGTCAAAGGTCGAAGCAGGAAAAATGGAGTTTTATATTGAGATGTTCCCTTTCGACGATATACTTCAAAGTGTCAAAAGTGTCCTGAGCAGTATGATTAAAAAGAAAGGACAGAACTTCACCGTAAAAGTGCCGGATGATTTGCCACTCATCTACGCTGATAAAACCAGGTTCAAGCAGATACTCTACAATCTCCTCTCCAACGCCATTAAATTTACCCCTGAGGGTGGTAGTATAACCGTAACAGCTTCCTGCGACGATAATGAGTTCCTCTTTGAGATTGAGGATAACGGTATCGGAATAAAAGACGAGGATATGGATAAGTTGTTCAATGAGTTTGTCCAGCTTGACTCATCTTATTCCCGCCAGTATGAGGGGACAGGCCTGGGCTTAGCATTAACGAAAAAGCTCGTCCAACTGCATGAGGGAAATATCTGGGCTGAAAGTGAATACGGCAAAGGAAGCAAGTTCAGCTTTACCTTGCCGCGCATACTGCCGCAAAAGCTGAGCGAGGAAGATAAACTGAAGGATAGGATAGAGAAGTTTAGCTTACACGAACCGGACAGGAAGACTATTTTAGTCGTTGAGGATAACACACAAGTAGCTTATCTCATCTCACTTTACCTGAGTGGAGCCGGATACAATGTGGAGATAGCACTTGACGGCGAGGAGGCTATCCAGAAGGCTATATCTCTGAAACCCTTTGCCATAACTCTTGACATCATACTGCCTAAAAAAGACGGCTGGCAAGTTATACGGGAACTGAAATTACATCCTGAATCTGTTAATATACCTGTAATAATCCTCACGGTTCTCGACGATTACGATTTGGCCTGTTCGATGAATGTTCTAAGTTATATTGTCAAACCAGTTGATAGGGAACAGTTGCTTGAAACGTTAAAGAAGATTAAGTCCTAGTACACGTGGGCGAAAATTTTTGACCCCTTATCTCGATTACTGGATTTTAGCCACAAAATCACAACTTTTTTAGCCACAGACGCCGTTGCGAGGAACGAAGCAATCACACAGAAAAAGCCACAGAAAAATCATTTTTCTTTTCTTTAGTCTGTGAAATTCTGTGGCTAATAAAAAGGGGTTAAAAACTTCTGCCGTTGTGTACTAGCAAATGCGCCCCGTACTTCGCATACGCCGAAAAAGTTATGTGAAATGGATCGCGAGAAACGATATTCCAAAAGTGAAGTGACCGCTATGTTCGAACGCATCCTGAAACGTATGCGAGAGAAAAGGAGGATGTCAGATGGTGTGTGATATTTGTGGACAAAAGGATGCACATATCCGCAGGGTTGCCAGAACCTACGGTAAAGGAAAAGATTTGCTGGTAATAGAGAACATTCCTGTGGTGAGTTGCCCTCATTGTGGCGAGAGCTACCTGACGGCAGAAACACTGCACGAAATTGAACGTCTTAAACTCTACCGAAAGAGCCTTGCTGTTGAACGCCTTGTGGAGGTCGCCAGTTTTGCATAACCGACTGGAGATTTGAATTTATAGTACACATATCACGTCGTTATATGGAATTGTGCCTTTCTATACCATAAGAGGACATTTTAAAAATGGCGCGAGATGAAAAACAAACCAGAATCGAACTTATAAATCCAGTTCTGCACGAAAGAGGTTGGGTTGATGCGCTGATTCGAGAGGAAAGAACTCCTGGCGGGGCAGACATTATTGATGGCAAGCCCAGGAAGAGAAAAGGTAGAACAGACTATCTTCTTTGTCTTCCGGTGATTGAGGGTAAACCGCCGTTGGCTGTAACTGTTTTTGAAGCGAAAGCCGAAAATAAATTGCCCTCCCTGGGAATCCAACAGGCTAAAGATTATATGAAGCGCTTCAATGTCCCTTTTGTCTTTGCGACAAATGGGCATCTTTATGCTGAATATGCGGACGACACTGGTCGTATTCGCGACGCCTTGCCGTTAGCTGATTTTCCTACCCCAGAAGAACTCAAACTGCGGTATGAGAACATAAAAGAAATTCAACTCGAATCGGAGATAGCCAGGCCATTGTTTATGCCCTACAAAGGCGGCGAAGCAGCGCGCTACTACTTTCAGGATGCGGCTATTCGCGCTACCTTAGAGAAGATTATAAAGGGAAATATGTTTGTGCCTTGTGCTCATCAATGCGGTAATGAGTCTCAACTCATTGAGGGACGAGTCCAACGCACAAAACATAAGAGAGCATTGTTAGCATTAGCGACCGGGACAGGCAAGACAATTATTGCGGTGCAACTGCTTCATAAGCTGGCTCAAGCAGGACAGCTAAAGCGCGCCCTTTTTGTTTGCGACCGCGATGAATTACGCACGCAGGGCATGACAAAACTGCACGCCGTTTTTGGAGATAATGCGCAGATGGTCGCTACCCAAAACCCCCAGAGAAATGCCAGAATTCTGGTTGCAACTTACCAAACGCTTAATATTACCGAGGAGGATGATGAACCGCGATTTTGGCGAGAAAACTATCCGGAACATTTCTTCAGTCATATCATCATCGATGAATGCCATCGCAGCGCCTGGGGTAAATGGAGTATCATCCTTGCCGATAATCCTGAAGCGGTGCATATCGGTCTTACTGCTACCCCGAGAATTGTTGTGGGCGGTAAACAGGATACCGAAGCTCGGAAAACGGATGAAGAAATCACCGCGCACAACCTCGAATATTTTGGCGAGCCAGTATACGAGTATTCTATGGGAACAGGGCAATACGATGGCTACCTTTCTGCATGTGAAGTTATCCGTAGAATAGTCGATTTAGACAAAACAGCAATTACTCGACAGGACATTGAGCGGCGCTCAACGATTGACCCTTTTACCGGCAAGAAAGTCAGACCCCAGGATATTGAGGAACTATATAGCGCCAAAGATTATGAAGTGAAACTTATGTTAGATGACCGCGTAAAGGCGATGAGTGAGGATTTGTTCCAGAATTTACTGGAAACGGGCGGACCGCATCAGAAAACTATCATCTTCTGCGCCAGGGATTCGCATGCCAATCAGGTTATGATAGCTATGAACAATATTTATGAAAAATGGTGTCGGGATAATCAGCGCACGCCCAAAGAATGGTATGCCTTTCAATGTACTGGGAATCCTGATTTACGTCCTTCAGCAAGCAAGTTAATTCCCGATTTGCGAGGCTCAAGGAATTCTCATTTTATTGCTACCACCGTTGATTTGCTCTCTACCGGAGTGGATATTCCCAATCTTGACAATGTGGTGTTTTTTCGTTATATTGAATCGCCAATAAGTTTTTATCAAAGGGTAGGCCGCGGTACGCGCACCGGCGAGCCGCGCGGTTCAAAAGTTATGTTTCGGGTGTATGATTATACCAATGCTACACGTCTTTTCGGGGAGGAATTTATCAGCCGCGCTAAACCTTCCAAACCAGAACAAGAACAAGTAGAAGGCGTCGAAAGTCCCCAAACCCAGTATGGAGAAGACCGACCAAAGCGAAAGATTATTCGAGTAGGTGAAAAACAATTTACGGTACAGGTTGAAGGCGAAGGATGTTCTGTTCTATGCGAAGAAGATGGCAAAGAAGTGCTTGTGCCAATCGAGGAATACAAACAGCGGTTAGCGGAAAAGCTGGTGGATGAAGCGCCAGGTGTGGATGAATTACGTAAAACCTGGGTTACACCGGAAGAGCGCATAAAACTTCTGGCTCACTTGCCGGGCGGCGAAGGGGCAGTGCGTTTAATCCGGGAGTTGGAAGATGAACAAGAATGTGACCTGTTTGATGTACTGGCAGAATTGGGCTACGGCTTGCCTTCCAAATCCCGCAGTGAACGAGCCGCGGCGTTCTCCTATAAAAACAAGATATGGCTGCGCGAATTTCCTGAAAGAACCGGCAAGGTTTTAGTATCTATCGCCAAACAGTTTGAAAAAGGCGGCATTGAGGAGTTGGAAACCACGACTCTTTTTGATGAAACCGATGTCGTTACAAACGGCGGCTTTGAAGCATTGATAGGACTTCCTATACAGCCAAAAGATTTGATTCAGGAAACTAAAGTGAGGTTGTTGGCATGAGGGATAAAAAAGGGAAACTGCCGGAGGGATGGCGGCGCGTTAAACTTGGTGATAATTCTTTAGTTACCCTAGTTATGGGTCAATCTCCTCCAGGAGATACATATAATAAAGATGGTGTTGGTCTGCCTTTTTTTCAGGGCAAAGCAGATTTTGGCATTATTCATCCTGAACCTACCGTGTGGTGTTCAAAACCGAAAAAAATTGCTGAACCTAATGATATACTTTTGTCTGTTAGAGCTCCTGTGGGCCCAACAAATATCGCAAAAGAGAAATGCTGCATTGGACGTGGACTTGCTGCAATAAGATGTAAAGAAGGAATATCTCATAGATACCTTATCTGGGTATTACGTCACTTTGAAAAACAAATTTCTTCCGAAGGTGCTGGTTCGGTATTCGATGCAATAGGTAAGGATGAAATAAAAAATATAGAATTTCCTCTTCCCCCAACCCTTGACGACCAGATTGCCATTGCCAACGAACTGGAACGCAAAATGGCAGAAATAGACAAAATGCGGCAGGCGGCGCTACGCCAGAAAGAGGCAATTGCTGCTATGCAAGGAGCGATTTTGCGGGAGGTGTTTCCTTATAAAGAGGGGGACAAACTGCCGGAGGGGTGGGGATGGAAACCATTATCGGATATTTGTTTTATTAACCCAAGAAAAAGAAAAGATTTTTTGAGAGAGTCGAATGTACCTACCTCTTTTGTGCCAATGGAAGCAGTAGATGAATTAACCGGTAAAATTACCAAAAAGATTACGAGACCATATTCAGAAATATCAAAAGGTTATACTTTTTTTGAAGAAGGAGATGTACTTTTTGCCAAAATTACTCCTTGCATGCAAAATGGCAAATCCGCAATAGCTGAAGGTTTGATAGATGGGATTGGATTTGGTTCAACAGAGTTTCATGTATTGAGGCCCAAAACGGGCGTAATTAAAGAATGGGTATATTACTTTATAAGAACTACAGAGTTTAGAAGAAGGGCGGAAGAACATTTTGAAGGAAGCGCAGGACAACAAAGAGTACCCGTTGATTTTATTGAGAATTCTTTAATTCCACTTCCCCCGACCCTTGGCGACCAGATTGCCATTGCCAACGAACTGGAACGCAAAATGGCAGAGGTAAACAAAATCCGACGGGCAGGAGACATACAATTAGAAGCGATTGAAGCATTGCCGGGGGCAATTTTGCGAGAGGTGTTTGATTTTGAATCATCTTAGGGCGCGTTGTGACGCGCCCCTACGGTGGACAATAATGGAGGTGGAGATTACATGCATCTGGAAGAGATTAAAATAGAAATTATGAATCTACCTATCGAATCGCAATGGCAACTTTTGGAAGATTTAATTAAAAATCTTCGGATGCGAAGTGAGCAGAATCAAGACTTGCCTTTCGATACGTGGATACCAAATGCGGAAACGCTGAAGACGATAGAAGAAGCTGAAAAGGGAATAAATTTAATCGAGTGCAATGACGCGGATGACTTATTCAGAAAGTTGGGTATCTGATGCTTAAACCAGTTTATTCAAATCGATTCGATAAAGACTTGAAAAGAATGCTAAAAAGAAGAGTTTTTCTTTTCTTTTGATCAAACTTTTCTTTTCTTTTTCTAAAAGAAAAGAAAAGTTTGGGAGGAAAAGACGCAGAAAAAATAAAAGATGTTATTCGCAAGCTAATCAATGAAGAAAAGTTGGATGAAAGGTATAAGGACCACCCATTGAGAGGCGATTACAAGGGTTGCCGCGATTGTCATATTGAATCTGATTGGATCTTGCTCTACAGGATTTACGAGAATCAAATTCAATTTTTGCGAACAGGTACGCATTCTGACCTATTTCGTTGAACTTTTTTCAGCTTGTGCTATGAGTACACTGTCAAATAAATTACGATTAGTTAGGTTGTAGTAACGACTTCAGTCGTTTTTCACCTTGTCGAAAGCGACTGAAGTCGCTACTACAGAAATTAGTAGCCGTAGGGTGTTTGATTTTGAAGGAGAGTAGATAATCGCTTTGGAAAATAGTCTATACTAAGCTCAAAAAGATGTTTGCGAGATAGCTTACAACGCTCCCGTCGGATTGGCAAATCCGACGGAATTATGGCTTGGATTTGCCAATCCAAGCCGAGCGGCCGGGGCGGGTCTTTAATAAAAACATATTTTACAGAGCAATAGTTAAGGTCATAAGGAGGTGGACACATTATGAATAAATCTAATAAACTAACAAATAGTAAGAATGACAAACAAGCAAAAGGGAAAATCATCAATTCGCAAGCTAATATGGATAAGGCGGTGAAATCCATTTGCGACATACTTCGCCGTGATAAAGCCAAAGGGGCGCGGCTGTATGTACCTGAACTGACCTGGATGTTTTTCCTCAGATATTTAGATATTATGGAACAGAAAGAAGAGCAAAAAGCGAAAGCGCTTGGAACCTCTTTCCAAGCCTCAATTGTTGAGCCTTACCGCTGGCGCGATTGGGCAGCGCCTTTTGACCATAGAATTCCCTACGATGACACGATTATCCAACAACAGGGTTGGAAACGGCGTGAGTTGTCTGAAAAAGCAATCGGTTCATATCTTTCCTTTGTCAATGATGAACTATTCCCATATTTGAAAACAGTGGGGGAAAAATTCGGCGCGAACAAGCAAAAAGTGATTTCAGAAATCATTCGCAACAAGGAAAGAACTATTTTAGCGAGCGAAACTAATCTGCAGAATGCGCTTGACCGGGTGCATGAATTGACCGAAGCCAGGATAAGCGACCAGCATATTTTCCCCATCTCTCAGGCTTTTGAAGGACTTTTGCCAAGCCTTGGCGAAAAGAAAAATGACGGCGGTCAGTTTTTCACCCCGCGTGAGATTATCCGTGTTATCATAGAAACTGTTAAACCGGAGCTTGGGAAAACCGTTTATGACCCCTGCTGTGGTACGGGCGGATTTTTAATCGAAGC
>Ga0194125_10002774_pt1 | contig 28800 bp, 15 predicted proteins | sample TA2KigC250mmetaG_FD_148626 | JGI IMG/M metagenome (GOLD analysis project Ga0194125, IMG submission 148626) | Freshwater microbial communities from Lake Tanganyika, Tanzania - TA2015034 Kigoma Deep Cast 250m | ecosystem: Environmental > Aquatic > Freshwater > Lake | place: Tanzania: Lake...
TCCGGATCTACCAGCCAACGCCCTCACCTTCAGCCTGCTGAACGCTCCCTCCGGCGTGAGCATCGACGCCAACAGCGGCGCCATTGCCTGGACGCCCACCGAGGCCCAAGGCCCAGGCAACTACACCATCACCGTGAAGGTCACCGACGACGGCAATCCGAGCCTCTTCGACACCAAGAGCTTCACGGTCACGGTCAACGAAGTGAACTCGGCCCCGGGGCTGACCGTGCCCGCCGATCAGACCTTGCCCGAGTTGAGCACCCTGGCGGTCGCCGCCTCCGCTACGGATGCGGATCAGCCAGCCAACACCCTCACCTTCAGCCTGCTGAACGCTCCCGCCGGCGTGATCATCGACGCCAACAGCGGCGCCATCGCCTGGACGCCCACCGAGGCCCAAGGCCCAGGCAACTACACCATCACCGTGGAGGTCACCGACAACGGCGATCCGAACCTCAGCGACAACAAGAGCTTCACGGTCACGGTCAACGAAGTGAACACGGCGCCGGTGCTGACCGTGCCCGCCGATCAGACCTTGCCCGAGTTGAGCACCCTGGCGGTAGCCGCCTCCGCTACCGATGCGGACCTGCCAGCCAACACCCTCACCTTCAGCCTGCTGAACGCTCCCTCCGGCGTGAGCATCGACGCCAACAGCGGCGCCATTGCCTGGACGCCCACCGAGGCCCAAGGCCCAGGCAACTACACCATCACCGTGAAGGTCACCGACGACGGCAATCCGAGCCTCTTCGACACCAAGAGCTTCACGGTCACGGTCAACGAAGTGAACACGGCGCCGGTGCTGACCCCTATTGCAAATCAACGAGCGTTTGAAGGGCGGCTGCTGACTTTCACCGCGGCGGCGACCGATGCAGATACGCCGCCCAATACCTTGACGTTCAGCCTCGATCCGGGTGCGCCGGCTGGGGCGCAAATCACCGGCGTCGGGGTCTTTACTTGGACCCCGACGAGCTCCCAGGCGCCCGGCAGCTATACGGTAACAGTTCGAGTGACCGACAACGGTGTGCCGGCCGCCAGCGACGAGCAAACGGTGTCGATCGCGGTGATGGCCGGCAACAGCGTGGTTTGCTCGATGCCGGCCGAGTACGTCCCGCTCGTCGAGTTCTTGGTGGTCGACCTGGCCACGCCGCGTGTCGGGGTGCGTTCGTACCGGGTGGAAGACCGCGTGCCCAAAGGCTGGACGGTCTCGAACATCAGCCACGGCGGCGCGTTCAATGCCAGTTCGCGTTGGGTGAGTTGGGGGCCCTTTCGCGACGACCTCATCCGCGAGTTGACCTACCGGGTCACGCCGCCCGCCAACGCACGCGGGCCGGCCAGCTTCGACGGTCGCGGGCACTTCGATAACCAGGTCGTGCCGATCACAGGCCAGCGGACCACCACCACCGTCAACCGCCCCCCAATCGCCCGCGACGATGAGGTCTGGCGCTCGTCCAACGGCGCCCTGGTCATCCCGGCGGCAGACCTTCTCGCCAACGATTCGGACCCGGATGGCGACGAACTGGCCGTGGTGAGCGTGGACCCCTCGAGCCGGCTCGGCGCCCGGCTCATCCTCACCAACCAACGCGTCGTGTACATCCCCTCCGCCAGCCTTAGGGAACGGGACAGCTTCAGCTACACGGTAGGCGACGGCTACGGCGGCGCCGACACCGCCATCGTGACGGTCAACGTCCGGTCACCCGGCGCTCACGGACTAAGCGCGTCGGCCTCCCGCACGCGCTCCTTCGCCATCCAACGCGACGCCAACGGCGTCGTGCGATTGCGCCTGGCGGGAGGCCCGACGGTGCTCTGGCTCGTCGAGGGCGCGACCGCCCTGCTGGCCCCCAATTGGATCGTTCTCGGTGTCGCTCTGCCCGACGCCGACGGTGTGGCGGAATTCGCCGACACCGACGCGCCAACGCATCCGACCCGTTTCTACCGAGTCCTCGAATTCGACTCGAGCGTCGAACCGTAGGGACTGGGATCGACGGGCTCGCTCCTCCATGACCCTCACAGTCTCCACCCCTTCTTGACTTTCCCAAGAACCTCGTTCGCTTGCGTCAGGTCCATTCCCGATTTCGACTTTACGGACACGGCAACCTCGAACTGCACGTCGTAACCCGCCAGGGACTTGCTCAGCGTTGAAACGTCGTCCGCCAGATCCTGAAACTCAGCAGGAGACAAGGTCACACGCGGCGAGAGCTTGCGGCCCGGGATAGGTTCGGGCTCGGGCGGCAGAATCGGCCCAGCCGATTTCACGGTCAGTGCCACAATCCCGTCGGCAGCCAGCGATACCAGCGGGCCACTGCCGCTGGCCCGCTGCACCAGTCCGCGCCCGATGGCTTCGCTCAAGGTGTTGATGAAGGCCTGAGGGGGCCACGGATTGCCCTTCACCTTCTTCAGTTCCGCATGAAGGGTGGCCACGGTGGTCTTCGGCTCCGCGTCGCTGCTCCAGGCAGCCTTGAGCGCGCCGGGCAGTAATTCGATCGCGTTCAGCGGCGCGGGGCACCGGAACAGGCGGGCATTGGGATCAAGCTGGATCGCCGTGGGCTCTTCCAGCCACACGCTGTCATTCCCAAGCACGAGCCACAGGTCGCCTGCCTTCACCGCTTGCGCCACGGCCTTGTGGACCTCGTCCACGGCCACTTGCGGAATGGGCCGTGACTCCGGCGGATACCCCGGTTGCGTGACCTCCTGAAAGGCATGGCTCCCGTCGAACCAGGAACACAAGGTCGCCAGTTCCACGCTATTCGGTTCCGCGGGCCACAAGCCGGGCAGCGCCTCGGGAACGATGGCCTTGGCGCTCACGCTGTTTAGCACCGCCTTGCTGGGCAGCCACGCTTCGCCAGTCTTCTCCCAGTCCGCCACGTCAATCTTCGACCGCCAGAACCACTGCTCCGAGCCATCGGGGCGGACATGCCGTAGTGCCAGCACTCCGCGCTGCACCGCGTCCCCGATCGTGTTCGTCACCGTTTGCTGGCTCAGCAGCTTCGGCAGGTTGGGCCGTCGGGCAAACTGCTGATAAAGCGCGCTCACCTGCACGCGGTCGTCGTTTCCGGGCCAGACGGCATACGGGCCGCCCGGCATGATCGTCTCCGCGTCAATCTTCTCTTTGAAGAGCCGCAGTTCCTTTTCCTGCAACAGGGTCGGGAATAGGGCTTGGGCGCCCATCGTGAACTTCTTTACTTGCACCGCGCCGGTTTTGTCCACGTGCAGCGCCAGCTCGAAAGCGTTCTTCACCGCGGTCTCGGCGAACTGTTTGGTTTCCTTCTCCCGCTTGGTGACCGTCGCTTGCACATGAGCCTCGTAATCCTTGAAGTCCTTCGATCCTTGAATCTCCCGCCATGCCACCCAGTCCGCGATCTGCTGCTCGGCTTGCTGCAAACCAGCCACGCTGGGAGTCACGACCAGCACCACGTTCTGATAGGTCCGATTATCCCTCGGGGACGAATGCGTGCGCAGGAACGCCTCAGCCCCGGTGTGCGGTTTCGCACCGGGTTGTCCGGCGTAATCAGCCGCCAGCACCACCAGCCGGAACACGCCATCGTCCTCCACATCGCCCGGTGAATTCGGCTGATTGTGGAATTTGATGCCCTCCTGGTCGCAGCCCTCCTTGAGTGGACCGCACTTCTTCGCCAGTTCGTCGAACTTCCCCTTGGCAATGCTCAGGGCCTTGGTCCGGTAACTGTAGTGAACCTGGTTCAGGTTCGGTTTCGGCCCCAGCCGCCAATACTTCGGCACATTCGTTGTCGGTTCGGTGGCGTCGGTTTCCTCCAGGTACCAGGACGTCTTCGCCCACGCGATCAACCCGTTGTTGAACACCGCCGGCAGGTCGCACGTCGGCCCCACCAGCCAGCGCAAGTCGCCAATCTCCGCCTGTTCGCCAATCGGCTGCGAATAGACGAACGCCGCCACGCACGCGGCCTCCAGTTCGCGCCCGGTCAGCGTTCCGGCCGCCGCCTTCTGTGCGTCAACCACCCGTGGTAGTTCTGTCTTCAGGTTGCTAGGCCATTGCGGTTTCTTCTCCGGTTGCGATTCCTTTGCCACTTCTGCCAGCTTCTGCAGGGATGGGCTGAGATCGGTGCTCCCCGGTTCCGCCAGGAACACCTGCGGCCCGATCAGTGGCGACTCGTCCCACTTGCTCGCCTCGCGCAGCGCGGTGGCGAAGGTTTGCAGAACGCCGCGCGTGCGCTGGAACTGGTTCAGTTCCGTCCATTTCCCGAAGAACCGCGCCAGCAAATCCGGGTGGAACGGATACGCATCGCGCAGTTTCTCCTCCGCGTTGGGCAGTTTCGCCTGCGAGGGATCAATCGCCTTCATCCGGTCCCAAAACGCCGTGACGTGCGGATGCCGGTCCGCCGGGTTCTCGGGAAACTTCTCGAACATCCGGCGGCGCAACAACTCCGCCAGGTCGCCTTTTTCCACGGGCGACTGCACGGAGGCCTGCCGGTTCAGTCCCTGGTTGCAGGCATCCAAGATGGCCTTGCCCGTTTCATCGTTCTTCGCGGGTTCGGTGGCCAGGAGGGATGCAACAAGGCAGGATCGCTCGGATCCATCTACCGCCTGAGACAAACACTGGAAGAAGTTCTTCAGTCGTTGAATCCAATCTGGCCCCCGGCCTCTGTTTGTGGGATCAGGATCAGGCGTGGCCGCCGTGTGCGCCCACATCAGAAACTCGTCCAGCAGAACCAATGCACCCTTGCCGGTCTTCTCGACCTCCGCCAGCACTTCCACCCACAGCGGCGTCGCCGGCGGCGTGTCGAAGTCTGGCTGCGATTCATCCCGTCCGAGAATATCCAGCCCCTGTTGGCCGAGCAGTTGCCAAGCAATCAGGTTCCACGGCATCCGAAAGAACCGTTCCGTGCCGTCCGGCGCTTTGGCCTTGCCGCCCTTCTTCCAATCCACCCAGTCAAAAGACACCGAGGCCACCACCGCCGCCGGCGGATTCTCCAGCTTGGCCTCCGCCATGATGTGTTCCACCGCCGTCGCCTTGCGGGGTAGCTTCGCCCCCAGGGTAGTCAGGTAGTACAGCGTCGTCAGCGTGTGCGATTTCCCGCCGCCGAACGTCTGCGCCACATTGATGATCGGCTCGCCGCCATCCTCCTTGGCCAGCCGCCGCAACACGTCTCGGCAGAATCGCCGCAAGTTCGGCGTGGCATAGCTGGTCGCGAAGAACGCCTCCGGGTCCGTGTAGTACTTGCCGCCACCCGGCTCGAAGATGACGCGGTGCAGGTCCACCGCGAAATCCGCCATCGTTAGGGTCTTCGTCCGGATCTCATCTCGCAGGATGCAGACCTCTTTCCAGGGTTTCAGAACATGCTTTGCCATGATTCAAAAGGGGATTGCCCGCGAAATACGCGAAATGACGCGAAAAGGGATGGAGAAGAAGGCTTTCATAGGCTGAACGGTTTCTCTGTTTCGTGAGTTTCGCGTGTTTCGCGGGCAGTCGGCAGTGTTTCACGGGCAGTGTTTGCTATCCGTTCCCACTCGACTCTTGGGTAATGACCGAAGTTCACCAGCAATCCCAGCTTGTAACCGGTAGCGTTGAGGTAGTTCAGGACTTGTGCGCGGTGCTCGTCGGCCAGGGCAGAGACCGCTTTCAGTTCCACGATGATCTTGTCCATGCAGATGAAGTCTGGCTCGTATCGTTGCTTGAGCGGGCGTCCCTTGTAGCTCAACGCCAACGGCTGTTTTGGAACGAACAGGATGCCCTGCATCTCGAATTCAATCTCAAGGCATTCCTGATAGACCGCCTCCAGGAAGCCGCACCCCTTCTCCTTATAGACCTCAAAGCACGCTCCCATGATCCTGTAACACTCGTCTCGGTAAACCAGATCGTTCATGGTCTTTTTCCTTTCGTATGTTTCGCGTGTTTCGCGGGCTACTTCCTGACCTTCCGGTAGCTCACCTCCGTCCGCGTCGCCTCATCAATGGACGGGAAGAACGGCCCTTCCTTCATCACCCCATCTTCCACCACTTGCCGCCGGGTCAGTTTCAATTGTGTGGCCAGTGCCTCCACCAGCCGCCGTTCCGTTTCGTTCCCATCTTGCAGGGCCAGCTCGCGGATGGCCTGCAGCAGCGGCGGGAAAGCCTGTTCGCTGGCCATCCCCCATTCGTCGTAAAGCCGTTGCACGTCTGCGGCCCGGTTCCCTTGGAATAACGCCATCAGCCGGTGCAGCTTGTCCACCAGGGGCGAGGCCAGGCCGCCCCGGCTCTCGCCCAGGTCCTCGCGGTCCACCCGCTCCGACCAATCGAGCAGCCGATATTCGCTCCCGCTGCTGTCTTCATTCGTGCCAGTCGTGTTATTCGTGGGCTCGTCATCCGTGGGCTCTTCGTCCTTGCGCGGGCGGCCCTTCTTGCCCGGACCGGATTTCCCGCCCTGTTCCAGGATGTTCCACACCACCTTCAGCTCCGTCTCGTTCTTCCCGCACGCGTTCGCGTAGAGGATGCAGGCCCCGGCAGGCGCGGACTTCAGCCCGAAATAGGCCCGGTGCAGCAGGTAATACTGCGTCACAGGGTCTAGTGCCACGGTCTCGCCCCGGCCCTGGGTCTCGCGCTGGAGTTCTCGGAAGCCCGGCAGTTCACCCAGGGCGAATTGCAGCACCAGTTTCCGCACTTCATCCAGGAACTCCTGCACCGTCATGATGCCGCCTCCGGTCTTCTTCACAAACGGATGCTCGCTATAGGACTGGAGCGCGGGACCGAGCGCGGCCCAGATGAAGTCCGGGCCCCGGATGCCCAGGTCGAAGTAGTACTGCAGGATGTTCTTCCCGCCCAGTTCCTCCCGGCGGTCGAATAGGATTTGTTTCATCCGCTCCAACACCGGCTCCTCCCAGCCCGCCGGCGCCGTCTTGGCGCGCTTCCGGCAGATGATCCACACGGAACTGGAAAGCGCGGCAGAAGCCTGGCCGCGCGACCGTGCTTCGCGTTCGGTTTGAATCGGCCAACTCGCCGTGACCTCTGCTCCGCCACGTATGAGCGCTCCGACCAGCGTTTCCCAGGCGTCTACCGATTTGTTTGCGAAGACAATCACGAGCCGGCCCGTGTCTGTGAGGCGTTCGCAGCACCGTTGAAACGCTTTGGCCATGCCGTCGGTGTAGTTCCGCTTGCTGGCCTCGCGGTCTCCATCGAACCTCGAATCATCGTCAATCAACTCACCGTCTGCCTGTTCATGATTCCACTTTGGCGAGAGCGGCTCTGCGAAAACGGTATCCATCTCAGCGCTGATGCCACGCAACGTTCGCCGCAGCCAAATGTAGAAGAAATCCATCAAGTCTGAGTACGGTATGGCGTCATAATAGGGCGGGTCGGTCACTACGGCGTCCAAGTTTCCACGCCCCTGTGAGTCCCCAAGTGCGGATTCACGAACGATCCTCGGTGCGGAGGGATTACCTGTCGTTCCAGTAGCGAATGCTACATATTTTGCCACCAACTCAAGCTGTCCAGGATAGCCACCCGACACCTCGGCGACAGGCACGCACTCCGCCAAGTCCCAAGTCATCGGGAGAGCAAATCGCGCGAACGTGTTCCGAATTTGATCGTAGTCCAGAGTCCACGTGCAAATGCCGCTGCTTCTGTCCGCGAGGCGGTCGAGCGCCACCGCAAGGTAGGATCCGACAGCTTCCGCCAGCTCCCCGTGGCTCGTGCGCAAAGCCTCAACCGCCGCACGACTATGTTTCGCAAAAACAGCAAGCGCGAGCATCTGGCGCGGGGTAAAGACATCACCCCAGGTTCGCATTCCCCAGCGGTAGAGTGAGAATGCACGACATGCACCACTTCCTCCGCCCTTGTGGATCGGCTCCGTCAGCAGGCCATACGGTAACCCATCAAATGCAGCGGCGAGATCTTCCACCTCAACAATGGACGCTGCGATTTCTGGCTCATTGGGAATCCTGTAGACTTTTGAAGCCTTCTTGCGATGTGGCTCCTTCCGTTCGATAACCACCCCAACCATTTGTGCCCCGATCAGCCGTTGTTGGCCTTGTCGCGGGAGATCATCCTTCGCCGTGAGCGCAATGATACCTGGCCGACCACTGCACGGACTCCATACTCCAGCGCGGTTCATCGTTCCGTTCTTGAGGAAGTCGTCCAAGTTCTCGGTGGTCACTTCCCAGCGTTGCAGGAAATCATGTTCCTCGATCACTCGCTGAGGTTGCGTCAAATCCACTTCTCGCAGCAGTCTGAAAGTTACACCAGAGCCGTCAGTCAGTGGGACAGGAAGAAGCGCTGCGCGTTTCCCCTTCTTCTTACAAAGCCAGAACGTCTTCAGCAGAGGTACACGACCGGTCGTCTGCGGGTCCCGCGCTGTGCGCGCCCAAAGGTAGGCCACGGTCGGCTCGCCATCCGCTGTCGGGTAGCGGGCAGCCAGTTCTTGCCGCGCCCGTTCCAGCACCCACCGCCCCCAGGCCCGCACGTGCCACGCCAGATCCGCATCCGGCAAATCCCCGACCGACTTATTGCCCGCCAAACACGCGAAAGGACGCGAAACAGAATCTCCCTGTTCCCCTTTTAGTGTGTTTGGCGTGTTTCGCGGGCTGCTCAGAAAAAGTTGCTGCGGGTCCGTGAAATGCGGCTTCTGCTCGCCCTTGCGCTTCTTCACCTTGCCGGCCAGGAAGTCCTCGACGAAATCCGGCCAATCACGCACGAAGTCCGGCAGCGGCCATTTCTTCCCCGCGAACCGCTGCGGATAATCCAACGTGCATTTCTGGATGAACCACGCCACCGGGTTCAGGTCCGCCGACGTGACCTCACACCCCAACCGCATCGCTTCCAGTGGAATCGCACCGCCACCCGCAAACGGATCCAGTACCTTCGGCGCCTCGCCACCGTAGAACTCCCGGATGGCCGCGCGCAGGGTGTCCATCTCCACCGCGTTCTCGTTCCCCCACGCCAGCACCCCGCCTTCCACCACTTCCTTTTCCTCGGAGACCGAGTTACCGTCATCATCCTCGGAGGTCACCAGTTTCTTCACCACCGTGCCCCCGATCAGGTCCAGCAGTTCCTGTCGCTTCTGCGCGTCACCGGGGTCCGGCAGCAGTGTGCAAAGCAGCGCGGCCCGGCACGCCGCCAGCGGTCGTCTCGCTGGCCAGATGTGCAACGTGGAGATGTGCCCATGCCGCACGTTCTTCTCGTGCACGCTGGCCAGCGAGGCCTGCCGGAGCGGAAAGGCGACTTCGATCAAGCGGGGTTTGTCGTTCATAATCTCTGAGAACCGAGCCAATACTCCGCTTGCCAGCTCCCGGGGTGGCCGAACTCAAAAGGGCTTCTTGACTCCGCCTTTGCGCTTGAGACCAAACCCATCAAGGTATATATCCCGAACATCAACACGTTCGTCCGGACGATGGTAAAATATCCCCAACTCTCCCATGAACTGGAGCAGACCGTAGGGCGAAGTTTCGGGTGGCTGTTCGTTTTCCCCGGCCCAGTCGATCTGGAGGGCTCTTTGCAGCTCCATCCGCTCGGCCGGGACTTTTATGCTGGCTTTGCGAAGGGCAGCTTGGACTCTCTCGATCCAAGGGAATGTCTCTTTAATCTCCGCGACCCGATCCACAGAAACCAGGTCCAGCGATCCCCGCAATGCGGTGTGATGGATGATCTGCGGCCATTCCGCTCTGCGGGAACGACGTTCCATGTCCGCTGCCTTCTCGAATAGCCGTATGATGGAGCGAGGCAAAACCTGGCCATGACTGTCCTGCAAGTGAGTCGGAATCCAGGAGAAAGTCGAGCCCTTGCGGGCATTGGCTCCCATGAATTCGCCACAAATCTTGGCCACCATGGGAGCATAATCCTGGTCTTTGGTTCCCAGCGGAAACCAACCCAGCTCATCACGGTTCTCAACCGGAGGTGAATCCGGTCCGAGATAGCGCGAGATGACGAAATCCTGATTGACCAAGCGCTTGGCGAGAAGCGCATAGAGGTTCCGGACCGACCAGTTGAGTTCGACGCGTTGGGCAGCTATCTTCGAAACGTCAGGTCCCACAATCGCCGAACGCTCGTAAAGGTCCCGGCGCAGGAAGATCTTTGGCCGCAACCGCCGCCACCGCCGCGTGTTGCTCGACCAAAACTGAATGAGACCTCGAACAATCTTCGTGAGCTGGATCCAGTCGGACGAACTGACGCGGTCCAACTCGTCATAAGTGATAAAAACCCATCTCGAGCTGCTTGAGAGCTCACCGTCGAGCCTGTCCAACGCCGCGATGCAGCTCTCGAGGTGTTCCTGAACCCCCGCAAACAACTCCTCAATGGGAACCACGGGGTTGGAGAGAAGTGCCTGCAGGCCGGAGGGCAGGCCCACCGTAGCAAGAACACCCGCCTTCTGCAGACATCGCAGCAGGTACCCCAGCCAGATAACCTGGAGGCCAATAGGGTCTTGATTTTGAGCGAATTTCCGAAAGACAATTTCAGCCGGATAATCAGTGCCTGCGCTGGAGTAGCCCACCAGCCAACGGCTGTTCTCGATTTGCTGCGGATCAACGCGAGGCGACACTTTGGCAATGGATTGAACTCCGGTTGGGGTCTGAATGGCACGGAACAGAGCTGTCTTGCCTGCGCCGCGGTTGCCCACAATCAGCAAAGTGTCCGGCTCGAGTGCACGGGCGTGCTCTGGTAATGGCAGGAAACGCTTCAGGAACAAATTGTCCGGATCGCTCTCGGCGGCACCGGCGCTGCTCATGTTCACGAACGCATCCAGAAGGCCCGGGATATCAGCCTTTGTGGCCGTGCTTTTGTTCATACTTTCATTCCCACTTTCTTAATGACCGCGCTCCCAAAAGCGTCAAAATCCCCTTCACACAGGTAATCAGCCACTTGTTCGAGGCTCCGATAGCCCATCACCCTATTATCGTATACCAGCGGAATGCTATAGTGCGGCTCTTCGGTTCCCTTGGCATCGGGCAGCGGCCATTCCGCGTTCGGATCGTTGGGATCGTTGTAATACTCGTCCCGGAAGACATCAAACGCCTGCTGCCTGAACCGCTCGAGGCTTCCTTCCTTTCCCTCCTGGGGCGGGACCATGCTCTGCACCACCATGCAATCCCGCTGGGTCCGACCGCTGAAGATCTGGTCCTTCCCCAGGCGTGCGACCGCCACCCGCAGCCCCAGCCAGCTTTGCTCTGAATCAAGGCCAAACAGAGCATGCCAATGAGCAAGACCCGACAGGGTGAGCCCTCCCAGATCATTCAGTCCAGCCCTGGAATCAATCAGAATCAGATCCGGCTTGGCCCGTGCCCTCACTTTGTGGAGCAAGATTCTCAGCGCCGAGTCCCGGGAGTGCGAGGGCGCAAGCGATTCGAACAGCACATGGTAGTTTAGGCGACCCAGTTTCTCGAGATACCACTGGTCCACAGTCCCCGCTGCGGCCACAAAAATGGGCTCTCCGTCCTTGATCACCGCTTGGTTGTCGAAAGAGTACACCATCTCTGCTGGATCAAAGGCATTGCCAACCACCGGATGTTCCAACAAGAAATCCAGAATCCCAGCTTCCGGCACCGCACTCCCCGCGGAAAACACCGAGCCAATGCCTGGGGCCTCCAGGTCAAAGTCCATCACCAACACTCTTTTCCCAGCCCGCGCACACTGGATGGCGAGTGCCGCAAGAGCCGTCGTTCTACCCACGCCACCCTTGTAGCTGTAGAAGGAGACAATCGGTGGCATCTGCCCCTCGGCTTTCCAAACCGCTTCTACGTCGGTGGTAAACCATGCCTCCTTCGAATACCGCCGGTCCAGCGTGAGAATGTGGTTCTGGCCCGCCGGTTCTGCCTTGGCTTCCTGCCATACCTTGGAAAACAATGCCACTTCGGCAGGACTGGCATTGCCCATCGGATGCGTCTTTTCGCGGTCAAACCAGATCTCCTTTGTCCAATAGTCCTCACAGGCAGTCTGCAGTTCCTGGCTCAGTCTGTTTTCGAGGGCTACGCGATCATTCTGGTCGGTGAGTTGGGCGAGCACTCGCAACCGACCTCCGATGTCAATCATCAGGCAAAGCCTTTCTGCGAGGCCAGCCGCGATGGCGTTCTGTAGCACCGCCACCCCACCTAATCTTGCTTCAATGATGTGCTTCATATTGGGTCTGGATTGTTCCGTCCAGAATCATTGCTATCCCGATTTGCTCGTACGCGGCCTGGGCCCCTTTGAGGCGTGACTCCGCGAGCGCCTGGCTCGTCGTGTTCTCCTTTTCATAACGGGAATCAGGCTTCCAGTCGTTGATCAAACGGTCCAGGTCGGGCGTGGGAACCAGGTTGTACCGGCTTCGCGAGGGGGCAAGGGCATAACCCAGCATGAGCGCGCTGCCAGCCATTAATGGTAATTCATGCCCCAGTTCCTTGGCGGATGGCATCCCATCTATGTCCAACAACGCCTTCAGGCAGCACTCCACCACGTAGCCTGACAAATACGCAGCATTGTCGAAGCGCTGCTGTTCCAGAAGCAATGACGAGTCCGTCAGGTGCTTCTGGGCTGCTGAGATGGATGCAGTGGCGCTCATAACGGTCCTGAGTCTCTAGGGAATTCGGGTCGGAAGGCCAGTCGCAATTCTCTAGCCAGTGGCTGTGGAATCTGGGCTGCGGATGATTTTGCAGCCACCGGCGGCTGCTCAATTTCCTCCAAGTCGCTCGGGAGCGGCTGGAGATAACCGCCAGTGGCGCATCGAAGATGGAGGGCAAATTCATCAGACGCTGTCAGATGATATTCTACTTGAGTGAGGCAACATGGAAATGGAGCGGCAGCCTCCAAAGAAGCTGCCCCGCGTCCGGTCGTCGAAACGCACAGAAGGGATGTAAGTTCAGTAGCGTCCTCAGCAGCTTGGTTCGTCAACGCTGGGTTTCCCACCGCTTTCGCGTCCGTTCGCGTGGTTCGCGGGCGGTTCATTCGGTTTCGGCCTCCTTGATGATGTCTCCGATGTTCAGCGTAAAGCTCTGCCGGGTTCGAAAGGCCAGCCGCACAGGGTCTTGCACCCGGTAGAGCCGGGGCTCGGTGGCGCAATCGGTGACGACGTAGAGCCAGTACTTGTCCCGCACGTTCGCCGCCGTTGGCCATTCGTTTTCCGTCAGATGCACTACCCCTCGTCCGGACCGCCCCTTGACCTCGATGACGATCTTCTCACCGTTGGCCCGGTGGCTCTCCAAGTCGTAGCCGCGCGCCAGGTGCGGAGCCGACACGTCGAACACCCTGGCCCGGTGCCGGTCCACCTCGTAGTTGACGGCAATTCGCATGGCGATGGCCTCGATGTTCTTGTCGTAGCATTCCACCGCCTCCGGGCTTTGGTCCGGGATGACCAGTGCCACGGCGATACGATCGAGGGTCATGATGTCCAGCAGGTCCCCGCGGCGATGCTCATAGAGCAGGGCTTCGGCCTTATCCTGCTCAATCCGGCCTTGCTCACGTTTGATGTGTTCCAGTTGCTGTGCCGCCTGGGCGTCACCGTCTCGTGCCCGGCGACTCAGTTCCACCCGCCGCTCCGCCATTTCACCGGCAGAGAAGTCAAAACCGCGCTGCAGATCTTCCACCCGCGTCAAAGACTCCCCCCGCACCGCCGCCCTGGCCTGCTGCAAGAAACTCGTTTCCGCCACCATCCGGGCGTGCGCATCGGCCCGTTGAACTTGCTCGATGGGAGCCTGGAGCAAGGACCCGGCTTTCCACGCCAGCGCTGGCGGCGCGCCCACCAGCGCCAGCAAGTGGTTCGGCGCGCAGGGCGCAAATTCGCCGCTCCCGTCCCAGCGCAGGCCCACAAGCCGGCGTTCCATCAGGCGCGGCTTCGTGTCGCCAGAACGGAGCGAACGCTCGCCCAACTGGCAGACATAGGCCGCCGCGAAATAGGGGCGCTCCGCCGCCGGATCGAGGAAGAATCCTCCCCGCCGGGCATCGACGGCAAACCGCCGAATGGTCTCGTCGCAGAAGGCGTCGAACAACGGTTCTCCCGGTCGCAGGAAGGCCGTGGGCGCCGCGCCGTTGCCCGGGCCTTCGTCGCGCCGCACGGACACGTAGGGCGGCAGGCCACCCCGCCAGTGGCTCGCCATGGATTCGATCCAGGTGGAGCCACTCGAACGGTTCAGCCGCGCTCGATCGTTTAAGTCCCCTTCGATTTCGAAGCCTAGCCGGGGCGCAGCCTTCTCAACGAAATTCTGGACGTAAGCCGGCAGCAGCCGGTTAAAACGCTCGACCTCAATCTCCGTGTTGAGCTGGCCCAACCGCTTCGCCACGTCGCCAAAAGCCGAGGCCTGGCGGCGCTGTTCCTCGACCGCCGCACGGAGCCGTTGCGTCGCGAAGAGGGAATCGAGCTGCTTCTGGGCGGAGTAGGGTGCCGTCTCGAAGAGCGCGTCGCGGAGCAGGTCACGGATCGAAAGCTCCTGAAGTTGCTGCCCGACGACATCGAACACCTTGTCCGTGCAAAGCTCCCGCCGCGCTTCGTCCAGCTTGGCGAGGAGCGTCGCCAGCACGTCGCCCTCGCGGGTCTTCACCGCCACGAAGTTGAAGATGCGCACTTCGTCATGGCGCTGGCCGAAGCGGTGGAGTCGTCCCATCCGCTGTTCCAGCCGCGCCGGATTCCACGGCACATCGAAGTTCACCATCAGCCAGGCGAACTGCAAATTGATGCCCTCACCCGCCGCGTCCGTCGCCAGCAGGATCCGGGCGCTGGGCGCGTCCGGATTCGGCAGGTTCTGCCGGCGTCGTTCCGCGGGCGGCATGAAGAAAATCCGCTGCCGCTCCCGTTCCTCCACGTCCATGCCGCCGTGGATCGCAGCGATTTGCCCCGTGTAGCCCAGCGCCTCGAAGCGTTGCTGCAAATGCTCCAGCGTGTCCCGGTGCTCCGTGAAAATCAGCAGTCGCTCCTGCTGGAACTCCGCCGAGTCCACCAGCTCCCGCAGCTTGAGGAACTTCGTCTCGCATTGCTTGCCGAGGATCGCCTCACCCTGGCCGATCGTGGCGTCCAGGTAGCGCAGCTCGGTCTCCAGTTGTTTCTCAGTCTGCGGATGGGCCAGCGCCATCGCCTGTTCTTCAACCCGCTCCTGGCTCTCCGCGCCGGTTTCCGTGGGCTCCGATTCATCGGCGGTCGCCGTGTCCAGCAGTTCCAGCAAACGCTCGGGATTCGGCAGGCTCTCCACCGGCCCCTCATTCACGATCCGCTCCCGACGGCGCTTCAACGACTGAACCATCGCATACGTGGAACTGGCCAGCCGTCGCTGCAGCACCGCCACCACCATCGCCGCCGCGTTTCGGTTCAAGGATCGGTTCGTCTCGAAGCTCCAGCGCAGATAGTCCGAGGATTCCTCGTAGAAGTCCTGCTCCGGCTTGGACAGCTCAAAATTCACTGTCTGACACAGACGCGGCTTGTAGATCGGCTGCCCGCTGTAATCGATCATCTCCTCCTTTAGCCGTCGGATGAAGAAGGCCCTGCGTTTCTCCTGGGCCACCGCCCCCAACGCTTCGATGGTCGAGAAGATGTTTCCATCGAGGAGGCGCCAGAGGGCGAAGTAGGGAAACGGCTTGCCCATGTGCGGCGTGGCCGTCAACAGAAGCAGGTGCGTGGACTTCGCCAGCGTCTCGGCCAGCCGATACCGCCGGGTCTTGGTGTCCAACCGCCGGCTGTCCGTCCAGGAAAGCTTGTGCGCTTCATCGAAGACGATCAGGTCGAAGCCCCCGTTGCTCGCATTCTGCAGCCGTTCGCGAATCGCTTCGGCAGCCGCCGTGTCCACGCTGATGATGAAGAGCCCGTGCTCGTCCAGGAGAGGATCCCCGGTTTGAAAGTCCTGGCCGCGCAGAATGCGGAATTCGAGGTCGAAGAAGTTCCGCAGTTCACGTTGCCAGTTCCAAGTCAGGCCGGCCGGGCAACAGATCAGAGCCCGGCGCAACCGGCCACGGTTGATCATTTCGCGGATGTAGAGGCCGGTCATCACTGTTTTCCCGGCACCGGCATCGTCAGCCAGAAGAAACCGCAGTGGATTCTGCGGCAGCATGTGCTCATACACCGCGACGCGTTGATGGGGCAGCGGCACAACCCGGGAAAGTTCAAGGCCGTAGGCCTTGTTGAACTGGTGTCCGTTGCGCAGCCGGTGGGCGTCCACAACAAGCTTGATGGCTTCAGGCTCACCTTCGAAGTTGAGGCTCGGGGCCACTTCCTCCAGCACGAGCTGCTTCGCAGCGTCCTTTTCGCCCCCAGTCAACATCGCCCGCATCTGGGCGATTCGGCCTTTCTGCGGTTTGGCCTTCTCGTTCTCCCAGCGGTTCACCGTGGCGAACGAGACCCCCAGACGCTCGGCAAAAGCCTCCTGTGACAGCCCAATCTGTTTCCTCAACTTCTTGACCTGTTCAGCCGTCACGGCTGGAAGTTGATGGATATCGCAATAAATGTCAATCCGCCATATAACGAATGTCATACGAAGCAAAAACGCTTCGCTGGAGCGGTGTGGCTTTGGTGTCGGCGCCCGACCCTGGAAACCGAGACCTCCTTCCACCAGCTCGCCAGATTGTGCGGTGGCGGACTATCCCGTGCGGCATGAAGCCTGGTGCGCAGCAGGCGGAGTCCATGAGCTTGGAGACTGCACCGGCGCGGCTGCTGGCCTCAACGAACTCGCACTCGGCGTCGTATCGCCATGCCACCCCGCTCTCCCGCGCCCGGCTGTGCGCGAGGACGCGAAATTCTAGCTGGGCACCAAAAATGAGCCCATTTTTCCGCCTTCGGAACGCCGCTTGGATCCCGCGTGACACGTCAGCCACCTCGGCGGTCCAATGCGGGCGATATGCTGCGAAATCGTTGTGCGCACCCGGCAAGGGGCTCGGCCCTGGTCGTGACGCTGGGCGAGTCGGTTGATCGCCCACAAGAGTCGGTGGGGGCAAAGGCCGCCCAACTCGCCCGGCTGATCGGGGTTGGTCTGCCGGTTCCGCGCGGCTTCTGCGTGACCGTGCGGGCCTTCCGCGAGTTCCGTGAGGCCAGCCGAGGTTTCTCCGCCATGTCGGCGGACCTGGCGCGGCTCTCGGTCAAGCGGCTGCCGGAGGCAGCGCGCTTGAGCGCTCAGGCCGTGGCTAGCCTGGCGGCAACACCTCTGCCTCCCGGACTCGAGGCCGCCGTCCGAAGTGCGTGGCAGGCTCTGGGCGAGGACCAAGCGTACGCCGTTCGGTCGAGCGCAACGGTCGAGGACGCGGCGGACCATTCCTTCGCCGGCCAGTTCGAGTCGTGCCTCGATGTGCGCGGTCTGGAGGCGCTCTGGGCGGCCATAAAGACCTGCTGGCTCTCGCTCTATGCAGAGCGGGCCTTGATTTATCAAGTCAAGCGCGGGCTCTCGCCGGAGACCGCAGCGATGGCCGTTATCGTCCAGGAGATGGTTCACGCCGATGCGGCCGGCGTGCTGTTCACTGCGGACCCGATGTCCGGCAGCGGCGGTCGCCTGGTCATCGAGGCCGTGCCAGGGCTGGCCGACGCGCTCGTATCGGGGAAGGCGACGCCGGATCGCCTCGTGCTCGAGCGCGGGACGTGGCGGGTGCTCGAGCGCGCAAGCGGGACCGGCGCGCGGTGCCTGACCGAGCCGCTGGCGCGGCGATTGGGCGAGCTCGGTGTGGCAGCCGAGCGGCTCTTCGGAGAACCGCAAGACCTCGAGTGGGCGGCCCAAGGGGACCGGGTATTTCTGCTGCAATCGCGACCCGTCACAAGGCGGCTGCCGTCCCCAGGGCCGGAGCTCGAGGTCTGGACGAACGCCAACGCGATGGAGGCCTTACCGGACGTAGTCACCCCCATGGCTTGGTCGCTCCTGCAGACCTTGCTCCAGGACTTCCTCAATCCCCTGATGCGCCGGCTCGGAATCGAAGTGGCTCCGCCGCCGCTGGTGGCCCTGATCGCCGGACGGGCCTATCTGAATTTGGGCCTCCTCCGCCGCCTTGCGAGTCGAATCGGCCCGGTCGAGCTCGAGGTGGCCTCCGCGTTCGGCGGGCAATACCCGAACCTCCGGCCGGCAGCCACGCCCAGGCGCACCGTCGCGAGCCGCGCGCTCGCGTTGCGCGGGTTAGTGCGAGCCCTGAAGATCGCCGGATGGTCCCTGCAGGGCTTGCCTCGCCAATCCCAACGCATCGAACGCTGGGGCGAAGGTGTGTTCGCCGGATTCGCCCTCGCCCCGCTCCCGACCCTTTCGGACGAGGATCTGGCCCGCTACCCGCACACGCTCTTGCGCCTTGCCACCGTGGGCGAAGGCGAGCGTACATGGGCCGCCGCCGTTTGGATGGCGGTGGGCGGCGTGGGGGGCAGCGTGGCGCTGTTCAAGCTCGCGCGCCGGTGGCTCCACGACCACGACGGTAGCCTTGCCAATTGCCTGCTCGCCCGTGCCGGCAACATGGACTCCGCCGAGAACGGCTTGGCGCTCTATCGGCTGGCGGCTTGGGCGAGAGAACGCCCAGCGCTGGCACGCGCCCTATTGGCGCCCGGCCCGTTTGCCGAGCTGGAAGCCCGGCTCCGACTCGTGCCGTTCGGCCCCGAGTTCCTGAACCGTTGGCGAGCCTTCCTGCGCGAACATGGTCATCAGGCGCGCGGAGGCATGGATGTGGCCCAGCCGCGCTGGTCCGAGATGCCGGAGGGATTGCTCGACATGCTGCGGGCCTCCCTCGAGCTCGCCGAAGCCCAGGACCCGATCCGACTCCTCGACCGCCGCCTCGAGCAGCAAGCGCAACGCGTGGTGGACTGTAGACGGCGGTTGCGAAACCCGCTCAAGCGCGCAGTCCTTTTCGCCCTCGCCCGTCTCGGTCAACGCGGGTTGCGACAGCGGGAGAAAGTGAAGAATGCGGGTGTGCGAGTCGTCGCGGAGGTGCGCCAGGCCGCCCTCGAGGCGGGCCGTCGGTTAACCGAGCGTGGACTGCTGCTTGAACCTAGGGAGGTGTTCTTCCTGAAGTTGGAGGAATTGGAACCGGCGCTTTCCGGCCGGTTCGCCGGCGACCTCCGGGCTGCGGTCGCGGCCCGTCGCGCGCAACATGCCCGCCACGATGCTCTCACCCCGCCACCGGTCATCGTGGGTTCGTACCAAGCCGACCACTCGCCCGCACCCGCCTTCGATCCCGATCAAGAGGTGCTCTGGGGTCTGGGCGTCAGCCCTGGCGTCGTCATCGGCCGAGCGTGCGTAATCCGGCAAGCGGATGTCGGCGCGCGGGTGGCGCCTGGCGAAATCCTGGTAGCGCCTTACACCGATCCCGGTTGGACGCCCTATTTTCTGTCCGCCGCGGGGATCGTGGTCGACATCGGCGGCCTGCTGAGCCATGGCAGCGTGGTCGCTCGCGAATATGGCCTACCGGCGGTTGTCAACGTCGGCCCCGCCACCCAGATCATACGCACGGGCGACCGCTTGGAAGTGAATGGCGCGCTCGGGCGGGTCACCATCCTCGAACGCGCCCCTCGAAACGCCTCGTGCTCTTCCGTGTAAGCAACGGCGGCGTTCTCCCCGTCGCGACTGATGATCGCCTCGTTTTGAGGGCCACAGCATCGAGCGCGCGGGCCTTGATCTTGTCCAAAACCGGAAGCACTCCGGGTACGTCCGCACCAAGTCCGTGGCGCGCTCGACCAGGTCCGGCGGCGCGGGAGTGGGCGGCGGCCAGTCGGGCAATTCATCGGGCCCAGCAGCCATGTCGATAGCCTACCGAGCGCCCGACGCATCCGCAAGGACGGGTTGGTCCCAGCGTCGCGTGTGGACCCGCAAGCGCGGGACGGGTGTCGGGGACGATAAGCGCCGCCGGTCACGCTCCCGTTGGACGGTGCGGCTGGGTTCTACCGCGTCCTCGGGCACTGAGCGCGCGAGACAGCGAGCCAACTCATAGGCATTTGCTTCTTCGAGCGTGGCTGGAGTGTCCCCGGACAGGAGGGGCGAGCAGGGCCAGAACGGGGCAGAATGGTGCCCCGCCAAGTGCCTGGTCGGCCTTTGGCATTGGTGGGCGGCCGCCCCACAACCCCCGAAGGCGGTCGTGGTCTCCAGGAAGGCCGCTCAGGGGGCCAGTGCGACTGGAAACGGCGGTCGTGCCGGCCGTTGCGGGTGCAGTTCACCGTCGAGCGGCTGCCCCGCCTCCTCGTCAATGAGAGTGTTTGGACTTGAGAAATCGAAAGTGGCACTTTAGAAATCTCATGCATGCGCTATCTCCGCCGGGAGTTGGAATCGCAGGTCACGCGGGCAGCGAAGAGCTTCCCGGTGATTGTCCTGACGGGTCCCCGTCGGGCGGGCAAGACCTGGGTGCTGCAACATCTGTTTCCGAAAGCCCGGTACTTCTTGCTGGAAGACCCCACCGTCGTCGGCCGCCTGCGAACAGACCCGACCGGGTTTCTCGACGCTGTGAAGCCCCCAGCCATATTGGATGAGGTCCAGAATGTGCCGGAGGTGTTTGCGCTGGTGCGGGCGCGCATGGACGTCCGACCGCGCCTCACGGGCCAGTGGTTTCTCACCGGCTCCCAAGAATCGCCCTTGATGCAGGGGGTGACCGAGTCCATGGCTGGACGGGCTGCGGTCCTGCAATTGCGGCCATTCTCCACTCGCGAAAGCAGCAAGGTGAGCCTCCTGCATGGCGGCTATCCCGAGGCCCTGGGCCGACCGACCGCCGCGCGGCTATGGTTCAGTTCGTATGTCCAAACCTACTTGGAGCGGGACGTGCGTGCCGTCACCGCAGTGAAAGATTTGGCGACCTTCCGCCGCTTCCTGGCGTTGCTCGCGAGTCGGCATGGACAAGTCCTCAACAAGACCGATTTGGCTGCGCCCTTGGGGGTCAGTGTACCGACCGTCACGCAATGGCTGGGAGTGCTGGAGACGACCGCGCAGGTGCTGATCGTTCCGCCGTTCTACGAGAATCTGGGTAAGCGCTTGATCAAGTCGCCCAAGGTGTACGTCGCCGATTCCGGGCTCGCCTGTCACTTGTTGGGCATTGAGACGGCCGGGGAACTGGCCAAATCGCCCTTTGCCGGGACCCTGTTCGAGGGTTTCATCGCCGCCGAGATCGTCAAGGCACAGGTCAATCGGGGACAGCGTCCGGAGGTTTATTACTTCCGCGACGCGCAGGGACTGGAAGTGGATTTCTTGGTGCCAGGCCGGGGTGGGGCGATGTCGCTGGTGGAGTGCAAGGCGTCACGCACGGTGAAGCCCGAGATGGCCGTGCCCATGCAGCGGCTCGCGGCAGCCTTGCGAGCGGCGCGGCGTAAAGGCGTGAGCCTGAGCCTGAGCCTCGTCCATCAGAGCCCGAACACCCCCGTGCCGACCCAAGCGATCGCGCCCGGTGTGCGAGCGCTGGCCTGGAGGGATTTTGTCGCTGGACTCTGACCGCCTACCCATACCATGCGGATTGGTGAACGAAGGCGCGGGTTACTGTTAGGCATTTGCTTTTTCGAGCGTGGCTGGAGTGTCCCCGGACAGGAGGGGCGAGCAGGGCCCGTCAGGAGCCACTGCGGCAGCCTAGTAATCTCGTGCGGTGGCTGTTGCTGGACCGTTTCGGCTTGGTTAGGATCGTCGAGCGATGTCGGGACTTGCTGCTGAACTCTTCCGCGAGGTCCGCCCCGAGTTCTTTCGGGTGCTGGCTGGGCCTTTGGCTCCGCTGTACGTTGACGCGCTCGACGGCCTCGAGCACGAAGCCGCCCAAAGAAGCGCCGGCATCGACCGCGAGGAGGTTATCGCCCTCGTCGAACAGGTGGTCGAACAGCACGGCAATCTGGCCCCCGATCCAAACGACCTCATCGCGCCTGCCGCAACGGTGCGAGACCGGGCTCGGGTGGTGGTCGACACGCTCAAGCAGGCGGGCTGGCTTGAAGAACCCGAGCGGTCGGATTGGCGGCGGCTCGTCTTTTTCGATTCCAGCGGCACCCTAATCCTTCAGGCGCTGCGCAAAATCGCCTTTCCGGAAGCGGCGGTGTTCTCGGACAAGCTCGTCAACGTGTGCGTCACCCTGGCCAGCCGAGCCGCGCTGGCCGAACAACCGTGGGCGCAGGTCGAAAGTTGCGTCGCCAGTCTCCAAACCGGGCTCGCCGAACTGCGCCGTATGGCAAAATCCATCGTCCGACACACCAAACAGCAGCTCAACGCAACGACGCTCAAGGAGAACCTGGCGTTGTTGTTCGACCAGTTTGTCGAGCGGATCGGACGCGCTTGTTACGCGCAGTTGGTTCATGCCCGACTTCCCTCGAAGCTGGCTGAAGCCCGTCGCGCGTTGGAGGAGTTGGAGACCAACGCCGACCTGCTCGCCAGGATGCAGACGGAAGTCATGCGGCGAGATGCGGCGCTATCGCCCGAAGCGGCCATGGCGCGAGTGCGGTTGCGGGTGAACGACCTGGCTGATCTGCTCGATCAGGTTGAACCGCTGGCCGACGCGATCGACCGGCGCACCGCGGAGTTCGCCAGGCGTTCGCAGGCCCGTTTCCGTTATCTGCAGGAGACCACCAGCGAGAATCGCGCCCGTGTCCAGGAGTTCTTCGAGACGCTGAGCCGGCATTTCGGCGGACGCCGGGTGAGCGACTTGGACGACCTGGGTGTGGAATTCCCCGCCCTGCTGCTGCACGACCCGCGCCTGGTAGGCGGTCTGGAATCCCTCTATACCCCGCGTCTTCGTCGCGCGGCAGGCGAGATCGAGCCGCTCGAGGATTCCGATCCGCGGCAGCACGACCGTACCTTGGCCCAGTTGGAAAGCACCCTGCGAGATTCGCTGACGGTGAGCCGGGCCAACCGCTTCGTCGCGGCGCTGCCCGGTGGACGGGGCGCCCGTGTGGACTCTTCCGTTGTGCTCCAAGATCACGTCCATAACGACGACGACATCGCCAGTCTGATCGCCTGCCTGCTTCACGCCCGGTCCACCGACGCAAAGTTCCGCGTCGAGGTCCCGCGTCGAGAAGCCGAGGCCGATGCGGGCGAGCTCGATCAAAAGCTCAGCTATCGCGTGGAACGTTTCACCTTCATCAAGAAATGAGCTCAGCCGCTGTTACCCCCATCGCCGCCGGCTTGCTGGCGCGGCTCCCGCTGCACGACCGCGAGCGGTTGGGCGAAGCCCTGCGGCGATTGCTCGCCCACGGCTCCATCTTGGGCCTCGAGCCCGCACAAACCGACCTCTACCACTGGTGCTACCAGAACCGCGAGTGGCTGGATGAACTCGCCGCGCTGCTAGACCTCAGGTTGCACTGGGACCATCAGGACCGCACGGTCCAGGCCGTGCCGCAAAGTGCCGCCTTTCTCCTGCGGCTGCGTCTGGACGCCACACTGGTCCTGTTGACGCTATGGTACGAGTTCGATACGGCCGTCCGCGATCGGGGTGAAACACCTCCGATCCGCCTGACCGCCCAGCAGCTCAACGATGCGCTCAGCGCCAAATTCGAACCGCTGCGTAAACACCTGCCAGCACCCACGCGGCTCCGTGAAATCCTGGCCTTGGCCCAGCGAAAGAACCTGGTTCGTTTCACCCCAGAGGTGGCGCTCGAGCGTTCGTCGATTGAAGTCCTGCCAACCCTCAAACGCGTGATTCCGTTTCAGGACCTCGAGGAGTGGAACAAGAACGCCGACCGGTACCTGGCCGCAGCGAAGGATGGCGCAGCGGACCAGCCTGTCGAGTCGGATGTGTCCGAGGAGGCTCGATCGGAGGACGCCGAATGAGCCGCGCGATCCGTCTCAGCCGTATCCACGCCCTAAACTGGTATGGGTACAAGGATACTGTTCCAGTCGAGGGCAACGTGCTGCTGGCCGGTGTCACGGGATCGGGCAAGTCCATTTTGATGGACCTGATCCAACTTGTGCTCGTCGGCGACCAACGGCTCATCCGTTTCAACCAGTCGGCCACGGGGGACCGATCCGGGCGCACCTTGAAAGGCTATTGCCTGGGGGACACCAAGGAGGAAGAGAATGGGGCCACTCAGTACATGCGGCCAAGCGCCATCACCTACGCTGCGCTCGAGTTTGCGTGGCCGGGCGACCGCAAGGCCGAAACCTGGGGTCTGCGTGTCGAGTTTGCCAGCGCGGCGGAGGCCCACGGGAAGGTGACGCCCTTCTTGGTACCCGGCACGCTCGAGCGAAGCGACTTCCTCGACCAAGACAAGCGCCCCCTTGACTACGCGGCGTTCAAGGCGTTTGCCGAAGGGCGAGGTGGCCGGCTCTACACCGAGGGCATCGAGGCCTACCTGCGAGACATGGCGCAGCCGGTGCATCTGAACTTCGAACGCAGTGTGCTCCGTTCCCTGTTGCCGACCGCGATGTCCTTCACTTTCCTCAGGAGTTTCAACGAGTTCTGCCGGCAGTTCATTTTGCCTGCTGACCGGCTGGACGTCACGGATGTCACCGCCAGCTACCGAACCTTCCTCAGCTATGAACGCGATCTCACGCAACTGAACGACCAACTCGTGCGGCTCCAGGCGATTCGCCAGTCCTTCGCCCATTGGATCGAGTTGCGCAGGAACCGCGCGCTGGCCAGGTACTTGGAGGCGCAACTTCGCCACGAGCACGCCCACGAACGACTCGAGGAGGACGAAGCCCAACTCGCCAAGCTGAAGGCCGAGTATGCCGACGAGGAGAGACGCTTAAAGGAACTCGAAGAACTGATCCCTGCGCTCCAGCGCCAAATGGACGGTATCAAGGCCGCCATCAACGAGACGCCCGAGGGCCGGCTCTACAGCGAGTTGAGATCGCAGCACGAGAGACTCTCCCGGCAGATCGCCCAACTCAGCGGGATCGGCGCCACCTTGGAGGCCGCGTTGGCGAACCGCGTCCGTAACGCGCGGGCTTGGCTGAAGGAACTGCGCGCCTTGCCACTGGACCTCGAGGCCAGTTCTTCCACAGCCGTCGATCGAGCGATTCACGGCGTCGAGTCCGGGGGAGTGACCAAGGCAGCGGAGACGCTCGGTGTGTTGGGGGAAGCGGCGAAACGAGCCGCCGGCGAGGTCAACCGCAGTGCCGCGCTCACCCTCGATCGGTTGGCGGAGATTCGACAGCAACTCGGCCAACTGCGCGACGAGATCGGGGCGCTCAGGGTTGGCAAGCTGCCCTTCCCAACCCGCCTGCTCGATGCGCTCAACCACCACCTGCCCTCACCGGGCGCGGACCTTCCCGCTCAGCCCCTGTGCCAATTGTGTGAAGTGACCGACGAACGCTGGCGACCGGCCATCGAGGTAGCCTTCACCCGAAAGTTCGCCATCGTCGTATCTCCAGAGCACTACGACCAGGCGGAGGCAATTTACCACGCCCTCGAAGCCTCCGAATTGGGGCCGGAACCAGGCCGTGAGTCGCTCATCAATCCCGCCAAAGCGCTCAAGCTTAAGAAGCCGGTTCGCACGGGATCGCTGGCGGAGAAGCTCAAGACCGAGCATCCGGTCGCGGAGGCCACGATCCGGCAGCTCTTCGGGGACTTGATATGCGTCGAGCAACGAGAGGAGCTCCGAGAGCACGAGCATGCCATCTTGCCGGACGGCTTCATGGTGCGCGGCGCCTGGGTCGAGCGTGCCCGTTTCTACGATGGCAATCCGTTCGTGGGCAAGCGTGGACTCGAGCAGCAATTGGCCTGGAAAGAGAAGCAGGTCGCCGATCGGGAAGCCGAAGAACGCCGCCTACTGCCCGTCGAGCGAGCCGTCAAGTCCGTTGGGGAGGGCTGGCGCGAGCGATTCGATGTGCCAGCAGACCTCTACCAAGACCTTGCCCGAGCTCAGCAGTTGCCGAAGTTGAATCAGGACCTTGCGGACAATACCGCGAAGCTCAACAACATCGACCGAGCGAAGTTCGATGAACTGGCCCAGCAGCAAGCCACGCTCGATACCGACCGGAAACGGTTCGAGGAAGAACGCCGCCATCTGGATCGTAGCGAGAAACGAGGCGAATTGCGGCGGTTGGACTGCCAAGTCGCGAAGGCCAGGGAGGAAGTCGCTCGCTTGGCGGAGCGATTCGAGTCGATTCGGAACGAGACCGACATCTCGCCGTGGTTGAACGTCCTCGAGGATTTTCGCTCGCAGGTTCTCGCCCGCTTTCCCGCGAAAGATGCCGCCGCAACACGGTTCAACGAGCAATTCCACGACTGCAGCGAACAGGCCACCGGCACATGGGAACAACTCAAAGCCCTGCGTCGGGAACTGGCGGTGGTCCATTCCAAGTTCGCCGATCTGCCCGTTGAATCGGAGTCGAACGACCCGCACGAAAAGCAACTCGCCAAACTCGAGCAGAGCGACATCCCGGAATACACCGAGAAGTCCAGCCGCGAACGCAAGAACTGGGAAGTCCTCTTCCGCACCCATGTCCTCGAGAAACTGCATCAGGCGTTGAGTGAGGTCGTGAACCTCGTGGTGCTGCTCAACGCCTCCCTGAAGCAGCGCCCGATCGGGAATCATCGCTACCAACTTCGCTATTGGAAGAATCCCGACTTTACCCTGTATCACGACTTGCTCGCCGCCAACGCATTGGCCCGAAGCGACGAGTTGTTCTTCGTGTCCGCGGAGCCGCGCTTCCGCGATGCCATCGAGCGCCTGCTCAAGACCTTGACCGAGCAGCCTGACAGCGCCGAGGCGGCGCGCTTGCTCGACTACCGCCACTATTACGAATACGACCTTGAAGTGGTCGAGGAAGACGGGCGCAAGACGAGCGTGGACCGGCACTCGGACAAGTTCAGCGGTGGCGAGAACCAATCGCCCTACTTTATCGCCATCCTCGCCAGCTACCTGCGCGCCTACCGCCGGTACGGCACTCGTCGCCACCAGGAACCTTCCCTCGGCCTGGTCCCGATCGACGAAGCCTTCTCGAAACTCAGCGGCGAACGCATCAAAGACTGCATCACCGCGCTGAAGGCGTTTGACCTGCAAGGCGTCTTCTCGATGAGCACCGGGAATATCCCCTATGCCTTCGAGCACTGCGACTGGCTGGTGGTTGTGTCCAAGGAAGAACGGCGCCTCGGCAAACGCACCGAGATCCGCAACATCCCGGTCAGCCTTGCCCGCAACTCCGAGGACGCGAAGCGATTGATGAACCGCTAGCCCCCAACGGCCATGAAGACGCCCTCGCCTGTCCTAGTTGCCCTGGCTCGGCGCTATGAGCGCAGCCTGGCTGGCCGCACGGGAGCGGCACGGCGGGACGTCCTAGTCCTGCTGGAAGACCTGCTCGCCGAAGCCGGATGCCGGGAGGGTGAGAAGCGGGCGGTTGCCGAGCGGCAGCTTCAGGATGCCGAGTTCGCCGGGTTGCTCCAGCGCGACCCGGTCCACCGCCGCGATCAAGCCAACATTCACCAGATCCGCTTTTCACCAGCGAACGAGGCGGGTCTCTATGCGGCGATTGGCCGCGACTCGCCCGCGCAGCTTCGGGGCACATTGGCTGCCCAATTTGCCGCCGCAACGGCAGCGGAGGTTCCGCCACGTTGGCGCGAAGCCTGGCGATCCTGGTGCGAGCGCATGAGTGCTGCGGCCTGGGCGGGCCAGTCGGTGGCGCCTTTCGACCGCAACGCCAGCGCGTCGAACCTGCGTCTTCTCGAGTTGCTGCCGAGACTCTTGGCTTGGGAAGGGGAATCGCTCGTGCGGTTCGCCAGTTGCGTTCTCTGTGGCGACTCCAAGCTGCTCGAGGCACAGTCGACAATGGACCGGGACGGGGAATTCGCTGGCCAGTTGCGTGGGAAACTGGGGCGCCTGCTGGAAGACATCACCGGCGGCCAACTCCGGACGCTCGACGATTTGGGTATCGTCCCGAACCCGCGGTCCGTCCTGGTTCACGGGCCGTTACGGCTCCAGACCGAGGGTGGGTGGCTGGACTTTGGGCATTTGCTTGGGGCTTACCGGCTCGCCCAAGAGGACATCCAGCGCGCTTCCCAAGTCGCAACGACCGCCCGCCGCTGCCTGACCGTGGAGAACGAAACCTCCTTCCACGAGCTCGCCAAACTGCGCGGTGGCGAACTGCTGGTCCAGACGAGCTATCCCGGTTCTGCCACCCTCGCGTTGATAGGCCGCCTGCCCACCACACTCGAGTTCTGGCACTTTGGAGACAGCGACGAGGCCGGCTTCGAAATCCTGCGCGTGCTACGCGAAAAGTCGCAACGCGACATCCAGCCGCTGCACATGGAGCGTGGCAGGATGCCGTTCGAACAAGAGTCGCTGGGCCGACCCAGCCGCTCGACTTGGCCGTTCTACGGCTGATCGGCGACGCCGCGGTTCGGCCGGTAACCGTTCCCTCCATTGCCCATCGCCACCCCCGTCCGCATGGAGGGCGGAGTTCCGCGACGCCCCTTTCTCAGTTCGCAATCGCTGCCGCCATTCCGGTCCTCCGGCTGGAACGGGGAGTCTGGGGCTCGCAGAGCTCCCCCCTCCATCGCCTATCGCACCCCTCCCCAAATGGAGGGCGGAGTTCTACGACGCCCCCTTCCCGGTTCGCAAGCGCCGTCCGCCATTCCGGGCCTTCGGCTGGAACGGGGAGCCAGGGCTCGCAGAGCTCGCCCCTCCATCGTTCATCGCACCCCTCCCCGAATGGAGGGCGGAGTTCCGCGACGCCCCTTTCCCAGTTCGCAAGCGCCGTCCGCCATTCCGGGCCTTCGGCTGGAACGGGGAGCCAGGGCTCGCAGAGCTCGCCCCTCCATCGCCCGTCGTCCCCCCCCTCCCCAAATGGAGGGCGGAGTTCTACGACGCCCCTTTCTCAGTTCGCAAGCGCCGTCCGCCATTCCACGCCTCCCGCTGAATCGGGAAGTCACGGGCTCGCAGAGCTCGCCCCTCCATCGCGCATCGCACCCCTCCCCAAATGGAGGGCGGAGTTCCACGACGCCCCTTTCTCAGTTCGCAATCGCTGCCGCCATTCCGGTCCTCCGGCTGGAACGGGGAGTCTGGGGCTCGCAGAGCTCCCCCCTCCATCGCCTATCGCACCCCTCCCCAAATGGAGGGCGGAG
>Ga0194125_10002775_pt1 | contig 28796 bp, 29 predicted proteins | sample TA2KigC250mmetaG_FD_148626 | JGI IMG/M metagenome (GOLD analysis project Ga0194125, IMG submission 148626) | Freshwater microbial communities from Lake Tanganyika, Tanzania - TA2015034 Kigoma Deep Cast 250m | ecosystem: Environmental > Aquatic > Freshwater > Lake | place: Tanzania: Lake...
TAAGATTTGATTTTAGCCACTCTAAACCAATGACTGACTCTGAAATTTTTAAAATAAATGAATCTGTTAATAAAATTATAAAACAAAATGAGCCAGTTAGTACAAGATTGATGTCACCAAAAGATGCCATGGCTGAAGGGGCGTTAGCATTATTTGGTGAAAAATACGGAGAAGAAGCAAGGGTTGTTACCATGGGAACAATTGATAAAAAAACGTATTCAATTGAGTTATGTGGTGGAACTCATGTGAAAAAAACAGGTGAGATAGAAGAATTTTCAATCATCGGACAAATGGCAATAGCAGCTGGAATTAGAAGAGTAGAAGCTTTACGTGGTGAGCAGTTAAAAAAATTCTTTATGCAAAGAACAAAAGATAAAGATATTTCAGATCAGAAAAAAATAAGTCAGATAGTAGAATTAGAAAATAAATTAAAAACTTTTAATACAGAAATACCAAGAAAAAATTATGCTTCTAAAGATGAACACATACAAGAATTAAAAAGAGTAATAGAAAATTTAGAGTTTAAAAATATTTTATTAGATAAAAATAAAAACAAAAAAATACTTAAAGATTTTAAAAATATTAAAATTTTATTTCATCAATGCACAGATTTTCCTGTAAAAAAAATTCAAGAGTACTTAGTTAGTGAAACTAAAGAAAAAAATAATTTTATTATTGTATTTTATTCAATAAATGAAAATAAAATCTCTTTAGCCATAAAAATTTCTAATGATATTACAAAAACTTATAAAGCTTCAGATTTGATTAAAAAATTAAGTAATTTCTTTGGTCAATCAAAGGGTGGTGGTAAAGATGATTTTGCACAGGCAAGCGGTGGTAGTGATTTGTCTAAAATAGAAAAGTCAGTAGATTTTTTTGTTTCTATTTTAAATTAATGAAGTTCTTTAACTAGATTACTATTAATTGTTTCTAAAAAATCATTCGTATTTTGATATTTAGTATTTTTTCCAATTAATACAGACAAATCTTTAGTCATAAATCCTTTTTCAACACTTGAAACACAAACTTTTTCTAAAGTATTAGAAAACTTAATAAGTTCTTCATTTCCATCTAGTTTACCTCTGTGAGCAAGGCCTCTTGTCCATGCAAATATGGAAGCAATCGGGTTAGTCGATGTCTGATTTCCTTTTTGATGTTCTCTATAGTGTCTAGTGACCGTTCCATGAGCCGCTTCTGACTCCACTGTTTTTCCATCAGGCGTCATTAATACGCTAGTCATAAGTCCTAAAGATCCAAATCCTTGAGCAATTGTATCCGACTGAACATCTCCATCATAATTTTTACAAGCCCACACATATTTTCCACTCCATTTCATTGCACATGCAACCATATCATCAATTAGTCGGTGCTCGTACGTTATCTGAGCTTCGTTAAATTTTTTTTTAAACTCACTCTCAAATACTTCTTGAAATAAATCTTTGAATCTACCGTCGTAGGCTTTAAGTATTGTGTTTTTTGTAGAGAGATAAACTGGCCATTTTCTTAAAAGACCGTAATTCATACAAGCTCTTGCAAAATCTCTTATAGAGTCATCAAGATTGTACATCGCAAGTGCAACACCAGAATTTGGAAAGTTAAAAACATCGTACTCAATTCGATTTTTTTGATCATCAGAAATCCATTCAATTTTTAATTTTCCTTTACCAGGTATTTTAAAATCAGTTGCTCTATATTGGTCTCCATAGGAGTGTCTTCCAATAACAATCGGATCAGTCCATGAAGGAACGAGTTTTGGTATATTTTTACAAATAATTGGCTCTCTAAATATTGTGCCTCCAAGAATATTCCTTATCGTTCCGTTTGGAGATTTCCACATTTTTTTAAGTTTAAATTCCTCAACTCTTGCTTCATCAGGAGTAATCGTGGCACATTTAACTCCAACTCCATATTTTTTGATTGCATTTGCGCTATCGATTGTAATCTGATCATTAGTTTTGTCTCTAAACTCAATTCCAAGGTCAAAATACTTAAGATCTATATCAAGGTAAGGAAGTATTAATTTTTTTTTTATAAAATCCCAAATAATCCTTGTCATTTCATCACCATCAAGTTCGACAACAGGATTTTTTACTTTAATTTTAGCCATCTAAATTTATGAATTTGCCTTTATATATTATGTTCAATAAAAATAAATAGATGCTTGATACAATTTTTCCACCTCTTCATAAGGATGGTTTTAGGATGTTAGCCATAGCAGTGATTATTACTATGCTGCTAATCTTATTAAATAAAATTCTTGGAGTTTTAGGACTTATTTTTACAATTTGGGTTTATTATTTTTTTAGAGATCCAGATCGTTTTCCTATTAATGATGATAATTATTTAGTTAGTCCTGCTGATGGAAAGATTATTTTAATTGAAACCGTACGAGGCCCTAGAGAGTTAAGTCTTGAAAATTTAAGTTTTATAAAAGTTAGTATTTTTATGAATGTCTTTAATTGTCATGTAAACAGAGTTCCGCTAGGAGGCAGGGTAGATGAAATATTTTACAAACCTGGAAAGTTTATTAATGCTTCACTGGATAAAGCTTCAGAGGATAATGAAAGAAATTACATAAAATATTCTGATAATAATAAAAAAACTTTTGTTCTCATTCAAATTGCAGGTTTAATTGCAAGAAGAATAAACTGTGAGATAAAAGTTGGTCAAGAGTTAAAGCAAGGAGACAGAATTGGAATTATTAGATTTGGTAGTAGAGTAGATTTTTACTTTGACACAAAATACAAAGTTTTAGTTAAAACTGGCCAGACGGTGCTTGCTGGAGAAAGTCTTATAGCAGCAGTTTAATTCAATGGTACATCCAAGATTTATAATACCAAGTGTGATTAGTATAGTTGCTCTTTGTGTTGGTCTTTCGTCAATAAAATTTGCAATTAATAACCAGTTTGAATACGCAATCTTATCAATAACTTTAGCAGCAATACTTGACACAATTGATGGAAGGATAGCTAGATTAATAAAAGGAACTTCTAAGTTTGGAGCAGAGTTAGATTCATTGATTGATTTTTTAAACTTTGGAGTTGCCCCAGCGCTAGTTGTTTATTTTGCATCTTTAAAAAATTTTGGAAACCTAGGATGGTTTTTGGTTCTTATTTATAGTTCATGTTGTTGTTTGCGTCTTGCTCGATTTAATCTTGAGACAAGTGTTCAAAAATGGAGAGAAAATTTTTTTACTGGAGTACCATCTCCTTCAGGAGCTGGAATCCTTCTACTACCATTAATTTTTAGTTTATCTGATTTTAGTAAAATTTTTTTGTTTGTAGATCAATTATCTTTTATAGGAATTATATTGGCTTCTTTTTTAATGATAAGTAAAATTCCAACCTATTCATTAAAAGGCTTAAAGATAAAAAAACCTTATTTGGTATTAATGTTATTAACAATTGGCACTTATTTCTCACTGCTTATAAATTATCCATTTAATACTCTGCTGTTTACAGGATTATTATACATAGCTTTTATTCCAATAAGCTTTGTTCATTTTAAACTAATAAAAAAAAGAACATCAAAAAATTCGCAAAATTTTATCTCAGAGGATTTAATTTAATCTACCTTTGAAGTATTTTCTCAAAATTATCAATTTCTGAAAAAAAATTTTCGATTTTTATAGTATTTATATTTTTTGAATTGTTAATTTCTTTACTGTCTAAAATTTTTAAAAAATCAACTTCAGGTGCAAATTTTTTTGATGAGGTTGGTCCAAAAACTGCAATCATAGGTGTATTTGAAAGTGATAACAGGTGCATAATACCGTTATCAATTGTGAATGCATACTCTAACTGTTTCGATAAGGCTATAACCAAGCAGGGGTTATTTAGATCAGTTTCAAACTCTGGGAACTTTGCTTCTGGAACTAAGCTTTGAATTTTTTCTTTCAATTCTAAGTATTTTTTTTCTATTAAAAAAACAGGAATTTTATTTTTAGATACTATATAATTTGCTATTTTAATTATTGTTTCAATATTAATACTTTTTTCTCTATAAGCATTTCCTTGAGTAATTGAGATTCCAACATAGTTTTTGTTTTTTAAAATTTTTTCAGCTTCATCAAAATACTTTTGATCAATTTTTTTAATATTATATTTCTGAATTTTAAAGTTATTATTATGATGAGTTAATATATCTATTATTTGATCTATCTGGTTATTTTTATTTCTTTCAAATTCAATTTTAGGTTTTAAAAAAAACCCATTGAGTGTTAATGAGATAAAATTTTTGTGAGGAATATTCTTTAAAATAAAAGTATTTCTCAGCTTTGATTGGGTATCGATGATAGTGTCAAAAAAAAGATCATTTTGTTTGATCAATTTCTTAATTTCAAAGAAATGTTTAAGTCTAAAACCAAAATATAAAATATTAATTTCACTATCGTAAATATAGTTAATATTTAAATCTTTAAGAGTTGTTTTTAAAAAATTATTTTGGTGAGCTTGTAATAAATAAATATCATGATCTGGATAACTAATATTTATAGATTCAAATAACTTTATTAATTGTATAAAGTCACCTAATCCTCCGGCAGCATTGTATATAAGTATTTTTTTTTTCAATTGGATAATTAAACTATAATGTTTATTACTATTTTTTAATCATAAATATGAAACATATTTTAAAAAAAAAACTTAAAAGTAGTTCTAAAAGATGGTTAACAAGACAATTTAAAGACGTATATGTAATTAAAGCCAAAGAAGAAGGTTTTAGGTCTCGTTCATCTTTTAAATTATTAGAAATTAATAAAAAATTCAGAATGTTAAGTAACAATTTAAATATTTTAGAACTAGGTTCAAGTCCAGGGGGCTGGGCGCAAGTTTATTCTAAAATTAACACAAAAGGTAAAAATTTAGCGATTGATTTAATAAATATGGCAAAAGTTGAAAATGTTAATTTTTTAAAAAATAACTTTCTTAGTGAAAGCTGTAAAAATGAAATACATAATTTTTTTGAAAATAAAAAAATTGATATTATTTTTTCTGATATGGCTCCAAATAGTATTGGAAATAGTGTAATTGACTCTATAAAAATAAATCATTTAGCACTAGAGGTTGTAAATTTTGGCTATAAGTTGTTAAATTTAGGAGGTTATTTAATTACAAAGTATTTTTCGGGAAAAGATGAATTAAGTTTAATAAAGGTTTCAAAATATTATTTTAAAAAGATAAACTTCTTTAAGCCAGCCTCAAGCAGAAGCGAGTCAAAAGAAATGTATTTAGTTTTGTCTGGTTTACGTAAAAATTGACAATTTAAATGGGATTGTATATTTTCATACATGGAAATAAAAGAATCCCTAACATTTGACGACGTTTTACTAGAGCCTAAGTTTTCTTCAATTCATCCAAATTTAGTAAATGTAAATACTGAAATTACTAACTCAATTAAATTGAGAATTCCTTTAATTTCATCCGCAATGGACACAGTTTCTGAAAATAAACTTGCAATTGCGATGGCTCAATCTGGAGGTATTGCTTGTATTCATAAAAATATGAGTATCGAGAGTCAAGTTTCTCAGATTAAAGCAGTTAAGCGATTTGAGTCTGGAACGGTAGTTGATCCAATTACTATATTACCCGAAGCTACACTAGATGAAGCTAAGAGCTTGATGAATACAAATAAAATTTCTGGAATAATAGTTGTAGATAAAAAAAAAAAAGTTGTTGGTATATTAACAAATAGAGATGTGCGTTTTGTAACTGATAAAAAAATTAAAGTAAGAGATTTAATGACAAAAAATTTAGTTACTGCAAGAATAGGAATTTCTTTAAATGATGCTAAAAAAATTCTTTCTAAAAATAAAATAGAAAAATTGATAATTTTGAATGAGAATGGAAATTGTAAAGGATTAATTACTGTAAAAGATATTGAAAAATCCAGTATCTATCCAGAAGCTGTAAAAGACAAAAATGGATCTTTATTAGTTGGTGCAGCAGTTGGTGTGGGTGATACTGAGTTTTTAAGGGCTCAAAAACTTTTTGAGGCTGGTGTTGATATTATTTTTATTGATACTGCCCATGGTCATTCAGAGAGGGTGATAGATATGGTTAAAAGAATAAAAAAAAAACTTAGTATACCAATCATAGCTGGAAATATTGCAACATCTGAGGCTGCTAAAGCACTTTCAAATGCTGGAGTTGATTGTGTTAAGGTTGGTATTGGTCCAGGGTCAATTTGCACAACAAGAGTAGTAGCTGGGGTTGGAGTTCCTCAATTTTCAGCTATAGTGAATGTTTCTAAATCTCTAAAAAATACTAAAGTAAAAATTATTGCAGATGGTGGTATTAGGTATTCTGGAGATATTACAAAAGCGATTGGGGCAGGAGCTGATGCAGTTATGATAGGATCCTTATTTGCTGGCACAGAGGAAAGTCCTGGGGATGTATTTTATTATCAGGGAAGAAGTTATAAATCTTATAGAGGTATGGGCTCTATTGGAGCAATGGCAAGAGGATCTGCTGACAGATACTTTCAAGAGGAAATAAATGATAATCTTAAATTAGTTCCCGAGGGTATCGAAGGAAGAGTTCCTTATAAAGGACCAGTAAGAAATGTAATCCACCAATTAGTTGGAGGTCTCAAGGCAGGAATGGGCTATGTAGGGGCAAAAAATGTTAAGGAACTGAAAGTTAAGGCTAGTTTTATTAAGATTTCTAATTCCGGTGTCAAAGAGGGTCATGTTCATGATATTCAAATTACAAAACAATCGCCAAATTATCCTTTTGAAAACATATGATAAGATTTTTTATCTTTTTTTTTATTGGTACTTTTTTAATATTAACAAATTCCTTTGCCAAAAATTCTTATTATGAAAAAGCTTTAAAATTTTTTAATGAAAAGGATTTTAATGAAGCGAAATTTTATTTTGAAAAAAATATAGTTTTTAATCCAAAAGATGAATTATCCTATTTTTATTTATCAAAAATTGCATCTATAAATAAAGATAAGCTTCAAGAAAAACTATATTTAGATAGTGTTCTTGTACTAAATCCTAAAAATGAAAATGCATTATACAGAAAAATAATCATAAACATTGATGAAGGTGATTTTGCAAAAGCAAAGGAAAGTAATTTAATTTTTGTAAAAGTTTGTAAGGAATTATGTGATAAAAAAGAGGAGATTTCTAAAGCATTTCCAGCCGACAAAAAATGATAAAGCAAAATCATTTTGATAAAGTTTTAATTATAGATTTCGGCAGCCAAACAACTCAACTGATTGCAAGAAAAATTAGGGAAATAGGCGTTTACTGTGAAATTATTAGTTGTTTTAAAACAGATGAGATTAAAAATGATAAAAATCTTAAAGGTATAGTTTTATCAGGAGGACCTTTATCAGTTACAAAAAAAAAATTTATAAGCATTCCAAAAAAAGTTTTTTTTTTTAATAAACCAATTCTTGGAATTTGTTATGGGCATCAGGTTATTGCAAGAACTTATGGAGGTCTAGTTAAAAATAAAAATAAAAGTGAGTTTGGTAAAAACATTCTTTACAAACATAAATCTTCCGAATTAACAAAAAATTTTTTTTTAAAAAATAACACTACACAAGTTTGGATGAGTCATACTGATGTAGTTGATAAATTACCTAAAAATTTTAAAACCATTGCATCCACAAAAGAGTTTAAAAATGCAGCCATTGAAAACAAGTTGCTTAAAATTTTTGGTGTTCAATTTCATCCTGAAGTATTTCATACATTGAAAGGAAAAGTTTTAATCAAAAACTTTGTTTTAAATATTTGTAAATGCAGAAGGAATTGGACTATAAAAAATCAAATAAACTTTTTAATTAAAAATATAAAGCAACAAGTTAAAAACAATAAGGTTTTATGTGCATTATCGGGTGGCGTAGATAGCAGTGTTCTTGCCATGTTACTAAAAAGAGCATTAGGAAACAAACTTATATGCATATTTATAAATAATGGATTTTTAAGGAAGAATGAGTCAAACGAAGTTCTAAAAAATTTTAAAATTAACAACAAAATGAATTTGAAATATATCAATGCAACAAAGATTTTTTTAAATGCAATTAGAAATGTAACCGATCCAGAAAAAAAAAGAAAAATTATTGGAAAAACTTTTATTAAAATTTTTGAAAAAGAGTCTAAAAAGTTTAAAAATATAAAATATCTAGCTCAAGGCACTTTATACCCTGACGTTATTGAGAGTAAGAGTTTTCATGGAGGACCTAGTTCTGTAATAAAATCTCATCATAATGTAGGCGGACTTCCAAAAAAAATGAAATTTAAATTAGTTGAACCATTTGAAGAGTTGTTTAAAGATGAAGTTCGTAATATTGGAAAGTCTTTAAATGTTTCTAATAATATTTTACAAAGACATCCATTCCCAGGCCCTGGGCTTGCAATAAGAATTTTAGGAAAAGTTAATAAACAAAAAATTAGAATCCTGCAGGAGGCTGATGATATTTATATTTCAGAATTAAAAAAAAGGAGTTTGTATAATAAAATATGGCAGGCTTTTGTAGTATTAACACCAATAAAAACCGTAGGAGTAATGGGTGACTTTAAAACGTATGATTTTTTATGTTCATTACGAGCAGTTACTTCAACAGACGGAATGACTGCTGACGTTTTTAATTTTTCTAATAAAGATCTTACTGAAATATCTTCAAAGATAATTAATTCTGTAAAAGGTGTGAATAGAGTAGTTTATGATGTAACTTCAAAACCACCATCCACTATAGAATGGGAGTAAAATGAATCTTACAATTAATAAAATTAAACAAAAAAAATTTAAAGACCCAATTGTTTGTCTTACAGCATACACTACACCAGTTGCCAAGATTGTTGATCAATTTTCTGATATTGTTTTAGTCGGAGATAGTCTCGGCATGGTTATGTATGGATTTAAATCAACGAGAGACGTTACTCTTGAAATGATGATTGCGCATGGAAAAGCAGTAAAAAAAGGAATTTCAAAAAGTATCTTAGTAGTAGATATGCCCTATAAGACCTATGAAAGCGATCCCTCTGTAGCCTATAAAAATGCTTATAGGTTAATGAAAGAGACTGGTTGCGATGCAGTTAAGCTTGAAGGTGGAAAAAAAATTATCAAGAGCGTTCAGTTTTTAATAAAGAAAAAAATTCCGGTTATGGGACATATTGGTTTACTCCCTCAAACAGCCACCAAGTATTCTGTAAAAGGGAGAAATAACAGTTCAATTAGAAATATTTTAAATGATGCAATTATTTTAGAAAAAGCAGGATGTTTTAGTATAATAGTCGAATGTGTAACAAAGAGTCTTGCAGACACTATTAACAAAAAGATAAGTATTCCAACAATTGGCATAGGTGCATCTAATACCTGTGATGGTCAAGTATTAGTCATAGATGACTTATTAGGTATAACAGAAAAAGTTCCAAAGTTTGTAAAAAAATATGACAATTTAAATAAAAAAATTCTTAATGCTGTTAAAAAATTTTCAATCGATGTGAAACTAAAAAGATTTCCAAAAATTTCAAATTTATATACTTAGATGGATCAGCTATTACATGAGATCAATGAAGACCTAAATAAAGATAAATTAAGAAGCTTTTTTAAAAAATATAAGTTTATTCTATTTTTCATAATTGCAATAATTTTATTAAGTGTAACAATTTTTGTTTCAAGAAAAATTTATCTTGAACAACAATCAAAAAAATCGTTACAATCATTTTTAAATATAAACTACTTAATTGATCAAAAAAATTTTCAGAATGCTAAAGATGAGCTTTGGAAACTTACTAACTCAAGCATAAATATTTATAAAAATTTAGCATTTTCCAAATTATTAGAATTAGAAAGTAATAATCCAGATACTCAAAAAAAAATTTTTGAAAAAATTGAAAGTAGTAACTTAAATAGAGATGATAAAACTCTTTTTCAAATAAAAAGGGCAATACTTTTTTTTGATAATTTAGATGAAAAAGAGCTTTTAAGAATACTTGATATTCAAAAATTTAAAAACTCACCCTGGGAAACACTAGCTTTAGATGTAATTGGTGATTTTTATCAAAGTAAAAATCAAAATCAAAAAGCAAAAGAATTTTATAATAAGATAATCAATTTAAAAAATCTGCCCGATATATTTAAACAAGATATCCAGCGTAAAATAAATAGATTAGGATGAAATATTTTTTATTTCTTTTTTTTATTATTATAGCCTGCTCCTCAAAAGAAAAGAAAGTAGATTTAGATTTTTTTAGAAAAGAAGGAGAAAAAATAAATATTTTTAATGAGGGTTTTTTTGCAGAAGAAAAAAACGTTACAACATCAATTAAATTATCAGATGTGGTCAAGTTAAATGACTGGACAACAGAAAATTATAATATTGAAAGTTCTACTGATCATTTTCAATATGATGGAAAATTTAAAAATATTATAAAAAAAAATATTGGTTCATTAGTCAATAAATTTAATCAAAATGGAACCTTGTTACATGACGGAAACATTTTGTACTTTGGTGACGAAAAAGGAACGATTTATAAATATGATTTTAGTAATAATAAAATTGTATGGGAGCAAAAAATATACGACAGAAGCTTAAATAATATTCCAAAGAATATATCTATAACTTTATATGAAGGAAAAATATTCGCATCAGATAGTCTTGGATTTATTTATTCTTTAGATATTTTAAACGGAAAAGTTTTGTGGAAAGAGAATTTTGGTGTTCCCTTCGGATCAAATATCTTAGTTTATAAAGATGCGATCTACGTTCTAAATCAAAATAGTCGTTTGTATTCTTTTGATACTTCTGATGGTAGAAAAATATGGAGTTTTGACTCTCTATCAGGTGTTTTAAAGCAATCAAAATCTGGAAAAATTTCAACCTATAGAGATAAACTTCTTTTTTCTAATGATGTTGGAGATTTGACAGCATTAGATTTAAGCAAACAAGAGGTTTTATGGACAAGAAATTTAATTTCACAAAATATATTATCCTTCGATAATGTGTTTAAAATATCTAATATCCTAATAAATGAGAATGATGTTTTTGTATCATCTAATAAAAGTGAGTTATTAAATTTAAATTTAGTTACCGGAGCAATCAAGTGGTCTAAGAAAATCATTTCCTCCAATGATAATGTTTTAAATTCAAGATTTTTATTTACACTTACTGATAATAATTTTTTAATTTGTCTAAATGCAGACTCCGGAGAAGTTATTTGGTCAACAAACCTATCAAAAAAAATTCCTCCAATTAAAAAGGGTTCTGATATTGGTATACTATCCACACCTAAAGTTAATAATATCTTTGGTATAATATTGGGTTCTGATCATCTCTATGTTTCTTCAACTGATGGTCAAATTTATAAAATTTCTGCAATTAATGGAAAATTTATTTCTGAAAAGAAAGTTAACAATGACCTTACTAACAAACCAATTATATACAAAGATAAAATAGCCTTTTTAAATGAGTCAAAAGAATTAATTTTTATAGATTAATTGTGGAAGATATATCGGTTGCAATCATTGGTAAGCCTAATGTTGGAAAATCTACTCTTTTTAATAAAATTTTAAGCAAAAATATATCTTTAGTTGATAATATCCCAGGAACTACAAAAGATATAATAGAGCAAAGAATTTTTTATAAAAATAATTCTTTTTTAATTTTTGATACCGGTGGTCTAAAAAAAAAATCAAAATCAAAATCTGAAGAACAAACATATATTACAAAAAATACACTTCAGGCTATTTATAAATCTAATATTGTTTTTTTTTTAGTTGAAGCCAATGCTGGTCTTACCAAAGCGGATAAGCAAATATGCAGATTTATATTGGATAAAGGTAAGGGTTTAGTTTTTATTATAAATAAGATCGATTTAACTGAAAATTCTAGAGAGGTTGTAAAAGAATATTTTTATTCAAATGTTGATTTGTTTGATGATGCATTATTGCATGAACCTGTATCAATGAATTCTGTTATAAGTGGTTTTCCAAATAAAATATTTGAATTAGCCTTAGAAATATTCAGAAATAGTAATAAGAACATAAATTCTAAATTTTTAAATATAGTGATTCAAAACTTAGTTTTAAAGAATCGTATTCCTATATCAAATAAATATAGACCTAAAATTAAATTTATAAAACAAGTCAGTACATCTCCAATGATATTTAAAGTTTTTGGATCTCAACTAAATAAAATTTCGCATGATTATAAACGTTATCTTTGTAAAGGAATTCTAAAAAAAACTAATATAAAAGGCGTTAGAGTTTTTTTGAAGTTCATTTCAGCAAAGAATCCTTATGTTGCGAACTGATTAGCGAATATTACTTAGAAGAGATAGTTGGTTATCTTTCATATTCCTGTTCGTATCATCAATAGGAATGACAGGGTACTCTCCAGTAAAATAATGATCAGTAAATTCTGGAGATAAATTATTTCTTTTTTTATAACCCATAGCCCTGTATATCCCGTCAACTGATAGGAATTGTAAAGTTTTTACCCCTATAAATTTAGTCATTTCTTGTACTGACATATTTGCAGCTAATAGCTGATCTTTGCTAGGTGTATCGATACCGTAGAAATCGGGAAATTTGATTGGTGGTGATGAAACTCGCATATGAACTTCTTTAGCGCCAGCATCATATAGCATTTGTACTATTTTTTTGGATGTTGTTCCTCTTACTATCGAGTCATCAATTAAAATTAATTTTTTATTTTTAATTAAAGATGTTGTTGGATTATGTTTAAGTTTTACTCCAAGCTGTCTAATATGTTGAGTAGGCTCTATAAATGTTCTGCCTACGTAATGGTTTCTTATAAGGCCTAGTTCGAAAGGAAATTTAGACTGAGATGCAAAACCGATTGCTGCAGGAACCCCAGAGTCCGGAACAGGTGAAACTAAGTCAGCATCTACATTAGACTCTTTTGCAAGCTCTTCTCCAAATTTCTTTCTAAATTCATATACACTTTTTCCAGACATTAAACTGTCTGGGCGTGCAAAATAAATATATTCAAAAATACATGGTCTAGCTCTTATTTTTGGAAAAGGCTTAATACTTTCTAAACCATTATTTGTTATTACTACTATCTCTCCATTTTCTATGTCTCTTACATATTTTGCTCCAATAATATCAAAGGCACATGTTTCAGAAGCCACAACATAAGATTTATCTATTTTACCAAGAACAAGAGGACGAATTCCATAAGGATCTCTTACAGCAATTAATTTTTTATTAGTTAACATTACCAAGGCATATCCACCTTGAATTTGAAAAAGAGAGTCTATTACTTTATCGATAGTTTTTATTCTTTTTGATCTTGCAATTAATTGCACTATGGTTTCGGTATCGGATGTGGTTTGAAAAATAGCCCCATCTTTTATCATCTTTTCTCTTAAATAAATGGAGTTAGTTAAATTTCCGTTATGAGCAACTGTGATACCACCTGTATATAAGTCTGCAAAAAAAGGCTGAACATTTCTTAGGATTGGGGCTCCAGTCGTTGAGTACCTGTTATGACCAATTGCAAAATTTCCAGGTAATTTATTTATAGTCTGTTCTTTTGTAAAATTATCACCAACTAATCCTAGTTTTTTTTCTAAGAAAAAATTTTTTCCATCGAACGATACTATACCACAAGCCTCTTGGCCTCTATGTTGTAAAGCATGCAAACCCAGCGCTGTTAAAGCTGATGCATCTTTATGGTCGTATATTCCAAAAACACCACACTCTTCTTTAAGTTTGTCTTCGTTAAGATTAATTTTCATTTTTACTATTTAAGTTTTTTCTTAGTATCATCTATATATTCTTGAGAGTGTAATATCTTATTATCAAAAAATTCTCTTCCAATATCGATAACCTTAAAAGACTTTCCATTCTTTAAATAATTTGGCCACTTTTGCATTGATATTGCGTAGTTAGAGAGACTCAGAACTATAACACAATAAAAGTATCCTGTAAAAATACCAAATAGAAGACCGAAAAGTTTATCTACACCTCCTAACCCCGTCCATTTCAAAGACGTTCCAATTGCTTTCGCTATTAAAATTATTAAAAAATAGCTTAGAAAAAAAATTGTTATTGCACTTATAGTTAAAGCATAATTTTTATTCTCAATTATTTTTTCTGCGTACAAGGAAAGCATTTGATACGTTGACTTTGCAATAATGAATGCAATAACAATCTTAAAAAAATACACCAAGCTTAGAACAAACCCTCTCTTTAAGCTTAAAATTAAATTGAATAATAAAATAGAAATAGCTATTCCATCAAAAATTGTAATTTGACTTTGTTTAAAAAAATCAAAAAAATTATCCATTCTTAAATGGCTTAATTAATAATATTAACCTTGGCATCAAGGTAAGTACTAAAAACATTGCGGTTATCATTGCTAGACCTGTAAAAATTCCGAAGTAGATTGAGGGAATAAAGTTTGAGAGAACTAGAATTGAAAATCCAAAAACGATTGTAAGACAAGCATTTACAATAGCTTTACCAACTGTGCCGTGACAAATTTTAATAGTCTTTGAATAATTCTGGTTTTTTTTAAATTCTCTTTCAAACCTATAGATGTAGTGAATACTATTATCGATTGCTATCCCAACCGTTATTGAAGCAATTGTGATAGTCATCATATCCAAAGGTACGTTTAAAAGACCAAGTGCGCCTATAATAAACAAAGCTGCTAAAAAATTTGGAATTGCTGCGATAATACTTAATTTTAAAGATCTAAATAAAATTAACAACAATACAAATATCGCAAAAAAAGTTATTCCAAGAGTTTTTATTTGAGAGTCAAAAAGACTTTGTAATAAATTATTAAATATTACTAAGATTCCTGTAATTTTAAATTCATTATTTTCAAAACCTAATTTAGATACAAAATCAGCTTGTATTGTTTTAAGTAAATTGTCTCTACTTAAATCAGGTTGAGAGTCTTTAATACGAAGAGATATTCTTGCTTCATTATCGGGTATGGATAGAACTGGATTTATTATAGTGCTTTTAACATCATCTGGTAACTTGCTATGTAAAATTGCCATTTCAAGGGGACCTAATTTTTTATTATCGTTTAATTTTTCTCCAATTTGTAAAACAGAATAAAATGACAATACTTTTCCTATTTCTTGGAGATTTTCTAAATACTTATGAGCTTTAGTAACTTTATCTACTCTATAATTTGTAAACCAGTAGCTATCTTTAAATTCTTCTTGCTCAGCATCTTTAAAAAAGTCATCATTAATACTTGATGATGAAGGTGTATCTTTAAATTTAATTATTATCTCAAGAGGAGTGGTTCCACCCAGCTTTTCATCTATAAGTTTTAAGCCTTTATAAATTTCAGTATCTTTTTTAAAATAATTAATGAAACTATTTTCTACTTTTAACTTTGATATTCCGTAAATGCTTAATAGCAATATTATAAATGAGATTAAATAGATTAGTATTTTTTGATTTATAGCTACCGAGCATAAAAATTCAGAAATAAAAGATTTTTTTACTTGATGAATTGGAACTTTAGGTGGTTTAAATTTAATAATTAAATAAGGTAACAAAGTTAAAGATACAAAAAGGGATACAAATAAACCAATCGACATAATATTTCCAAAGTCGATTACAGGTTTTATGTCACAAAAAATTAATGATAAAAAAGCAACAACAGTTGTAAGGACTGCATAAAGTGTTGGGGCAAATATTTCTTTAGTAGTTAAAATACTTAAAAAAGTTTCATTTTTTTTTGGAAATTCAAATTGAAGCTGACGATATCTTTCGACGTAATGAATATTAATCTCCATAGTTAAAATTAGCATTAAGGATATGAAGTTGGATGAAATGATAGTTATCTTCCATTCTAGGAAACCTAGTAATCCGGATAAAATTAAAATTGAAAAAAAACAGCAGATAAGAGGAAAAACCATCCACCTAATATCTCTAAAAATATAAAATAAAGTTATTAATATAAATATAAAGACACCTATTCCAAAAATTTGGATATCATTTTTAACAAAGCTAATTAGATCAAAAGCAATCATGGGTATTCCAGATAAATTTATTTTTGCCTCTGATTTAAATTTTTCAATATGGGATCGAATTTGGATATTGTATTTATCTAAAGCAGCTTTTTGCTGTTTTTTAAGATTTTCAAGCTTTTGAGTAAATTCTTCAAAACTTTTATCCTTTACATTCTTGTCTTTGCTAATTTTTTTTAAGAATTCTTGATTTTGTTTTAATGCATTAACATACTCTTGGTTTTCTTTGATAAAAACAACCACTCCAAAAACCTTTGCATCTTCGCTAAGAATTAAGTTCTTAAAAACAGGATTATTTTTTAACTCATTTAAAGCTTGTTCTAATTTAATATCTTTTGAAGTTATGTATTCAAGATTTTGAATTTTTTCTTTTAATGGCTTGTCAGAACTTTCAAAAAGAGGAGTATTAAAAATACTTAAGGTTTTACTTACCCAGCTAAATTTATTTATTTGATCTACAAATTCTTTAAATTTTAAAATATTTGTATCATTAATGTTTTCTTTAGTCTCGTAGGTAATAATAAAAAAATCTTCGGATTTATATCGTTCATTTACTTCTCTTAGATAATTTAAATCAGAATCATTTTCTAAAAGTAAAGTATCAGCAGAAGCATCTAATTCAAATTTTTTTAAATTTATTATAGAAAATAAGCTTATTAAAAAAAAAAAAATAAATATTAATTTTGGATTTTTAATTATTTTTTTATATATATCTAAAAAAAATAACATTTAGTTTACGTATACTCTTCTGCATCTTTCAGATACGGATGTAATAATGTCATAAGGTAAAGTATTTGATAACTTTGCAAAATTATCTAATTTAAAATTTTCTCCAAATATCTCTAGGTGATCTCCAACTCTAATTTTGTCTTTAACTTTAGTAACATTAATGATCATTAAATCCATTGAAATTCTTCCAATCATTGGAAGTTTAGTGCTTCCATAATAAACAAATCCTTTATTTGAGATTCCGATTTTAATCCCATCCGCATATCCCAACGGAATAGTTGCAGTTAATATATTTTTATTTGTTTTATATGTTCTACTATAGCCAGCGGTCTCATTCTTTTTAAGTTGATTAAACTGTATTACGGGAGAGTTAAGTGAGACAACATTTTTTAATTTTTTATTAAAGAAAAGCCTACCCCCATACAATGCTATGCCAGGTCTAACCATATCTAAATGATAGTCTTTACCTAAAAAAATTCCACCAGATGCTGCTAGACTATATCTGTAACCTGGAAATTCTTTAGATATCTTTAAAAATCTTTTTTTTTGCAAAGAGTTGTATTCATTATGTTTATCGTCTGCACACGCAAGATGAGTCATAAGTATTACATCTTTGAATTTATTTAACATTTTTCTATTTTGTTTTAATTTTTCTACCTCATTAAACTGTATGCCGGATCTGCACATTCCAGTATCAAATTGAATTATTAATTTATCATAAGAATTTTTTTTACTTAAAAAACTTGTCCATCTTTGAAATTGGTCAAAGGTATTAATGACTGGAATTAAATTATTGTTGTAAAAAAGTTCCTCTTCACCTTTGTTTAAGCCATTAAAGACATAAATATTAATTTTTGAAATACTTTGCTTAATTCTTAGTGCTTCAGAAATATTTGCAACCCAAAAGTCATTGCATCCATTTTTTATCAAAAATTTTGATATTTCGGCGTCCCCAAGACCATAAGCATTAGCTTTAACAACCGCTGAACAGATACTACCTTTGCAAAAATTTTTTATTACCTGATAATTATTTTTTAAATTTTTTAAATTTATAAGTAGTTTTGAATGGGAAAATTGCATCCATGGTTAATTATCAAACTTTTGATTTGTTGCATCCTTAAATTTTGTGTATGCGCTATCAAACTCAACATTAATTACTCCAGTTGGGCCGTGACGTTGTTTACCAATAATAATTTGCGCTTGATTATGAATTTGGCTCATTTTTTCTTGCCAAGTAATATGTTCAGCAGTTCCTGCTTGTGGTTCACTTTTTTCTAGGTAGTACTCCGGTCTATATACAAACATAACGACATCAGCGTCTTGTTCAATTGATCCTGACTCTCTTAAGTCTGAAAGCTGTGGTTTTTTATCTTCACGTTGTTCAACTGCTCTAGATAGTTGTGATAGTGCAAGAACTGGAACATTAAGTTCTTTAGCAAGAGCCTTAAGACCTTGTGTTATCTCTCCGATTTCCTGAACTCTACCATCGTACTTATAATTATCAGTTTTCATTAATTGTATGTAATCCACAACGATCATATCTATTCCATGCAAACGCTTAATTCTTCTTGCTCTATTTGCAAGCGTTGAGATTTTAATTGCTGGAGTTTCATCAATATAAAGTGGTAATTCAGCGATTGTTTTTGAAGTTTCAATAAATCTTTCCAATTCATCTTCAGTAATCTTTCCTCTTCGAATGTCGTTTGATTTAATTCTTGTTTGTTCGGAAAGTATTCTTGTTGATAATTGCTCAGAGGACATTTCTAAAGAAAAAAAGGCCACAGATGATTTTCCACCTTTTTTTTCTAAAATATTTTTGGCAGCATGAAATGCTATATTAGTTGCAAGCGCAGTTTTTCCCATAGATGGTCTTCCTGCTATGATAAGCAAGTCGCTTGAATGCAATCCTCCAAGTCGTTCATCAAGATCTTTTAGTCCAGTTGGCACACCTACAATGCCCTCGTCATTTTTGAATGCTTTCTGAGCCATTTCAACAGTTTCAATCAAGGCATTTTGGAAAGAAATATAGGATCTGTCGAATTTACCTCTTTCTGCTAAATCAAATAATTTTTTCTCGGTTTTTTCTATTAATTGTTCTGCAGAAGTTTCTAAATTTTTATTATTTGCTTCAGATAAAGTTTCTCCTGAAAGTTCAATGAGCTTACGCCTTAAGTGAAGATCGTATATTAATTTTGCAAAGTCCTTTGCTTGAAGTATTGATCCCGAAAGCCTTGTTAATTTTGCAATATAATCACTACCGCCTATCTCTTTTAAGGATTGATCGTTTTCTAAGTAGTTTTTTAAAGTAATGGGTGTTGCAAGCAAACCTTTGCTAATTAATGTACTAATATAAGAAAAAATTTTTTGGTGGATTGGATCAAAGAATATATTTTCATTAATTATATTTGATATCTCATCAAAAATTTCATTATTAACAAGAATTGAGCCTAAAATGATTTGCTCTGCTTCAATATTATTTGGTAATTCTTTAGGAGTATTTACTAATTTTAAATTTTCAACTTTCACAATCAACGTTAAATTGATTTAAAATCTAAAAGTATAGAAAATTTTTATTTACTGATAATGTGGATAAGTTGGTAAGACTAAATAGTTTTTTCTAGTGATACAACTTTTACTTTTATAGAGGCTTGTACTTCAGCGTGTAGATTAATTTTAACATTATAATCTCCAATTTTTTTAATTGCCTCTTTTATTTCAATCATACTAGCGGATATATTTTTGAAGTTATTGTTTTCTAAGTTTTGAATAATTTCTTTTATGCTTAATGAGCCATATAAAGCACCACCTTCCATTGAATTTTTTTGAATTTTTACCTCAAATTTATCAATTGCTTTCTTAATTTTTAATGCAGCTTCTTTTTGGTTTTGATTGATTTTATTTAATTCATCTTTTTTTTTCTCAAAAATCTCTAAGTTTTCTTTTGATGCAACTAAAGCTTTTTTTTGTTTCAATAAAAAATTTCTTGCATACCCATTAGCAACTTTTACCTTGCTTCCAATTTTTCCTAAATTTTTTATATTTTCTAGTAGAATTACTTCCATTATTTAATCATTTGTAAAAGGTAAAAGAGCTAAGATTCTTGCCTTTTTAATTTCAGAAGATAACTCTTTTTGTTTAGAATAACTTACAGAAGTTATTCTGCTTGGAAGCATTTTTCCTGTTTCTGAGATATATTTCTGTAAGAGCTTTATATTTTTATAATTTATTATCGGTGCATTTTTTCCACTTAAAGGACATTCTCGTTTAAACTTAATCGCTGGCTTTTGAAAAAGCATTAAGTTTGAATTTGTTTTTTTTTTTGTTTTTTTAAAATTTTTTCTTATCATTTATTTTCTTCCTTTAAACAAAGTTCAGAGTTTTCTTTTGGAACTTCTTTAACTTTAAAAGTTAAAAATCGTAATACATTTTCATCTATTCTTTCAAATTTTTCTAGTTCAAAAACTGCAGTACCCGAACCTGAAAAAAAAATATTAGAGTAATATCCTTTTTTAAATTTCTTGATCGGATATGCTAAGTTTCTAAGTCCCCAGTCTTCAACCTTTTCAATTTTGCCTTGGTTCTTTTCAATTATAGTTTCTATTTTAGTTCTTATGTCTTTAAGATCTTTAGGATTAAGGTTTTGAGATAAAATACAGGTATGTTCGTATATGTTCATAACTTTTGGTTCCGTTTAAGGATCCCGCTTATTTGAGCGAGAAAGTGGGCTATCTATATAATTTTTTTTTTTAAATACAACTATATTATACTATTGTATTTCAAATAATTATGAAGGCATACGTTTTTCCAGGACAAGGTTCGCAATATGTCGGAATGGGAAAATCTTTTTATGATAATTTTCAAGATGCAAAAGATGTTTTTAAAGAAGTTGACGATACACTTAATTTTAATTTGTCGGATATTATATTTAATGGTCCTAAAGAAAAACTAGATCTTACAGAAAATACTCAGCCTGCGATTATGTCTGTAAGTGTAGCAATTTTTAGAGTTTTAAAAAAAAAAATTGATTTAAAACCAGTATTTTTTGCAGGACATTCTTTAGGTGAATACTCGGCTTTAATTTGCTCGAATTCATTAAAGTTAAGTGAAGGGGCAAGGTTATTGAAAGAAAGAGGAAGCTTTATGCAAAAGGCTGTTCCATTAAATCTGGGTGCTATGGCTGCAGTTCTTGGTACAGATTTAGATTTGATTAAAGAGTTATTAAATGAAAATAAAAATCAAGGTATTGTAGAAATTTCAAATAATAATTGTCCAGGTCAAATAGTTATAAGCGGTAATAAGCAAAATGTTTTAAGTGTAGTTGATGAGTTAAAAAAAAAACATAATAAAAAAGCAATTCTTTTACCAGTTAGTGCGCCGTTTCATTGTAGTCTAATGAAACCAGCTGCTGATAATATGAAAAAATTACTTGATAATACTAATTTTTTAAATCCTGAAGTGAATGTTATTGCGAATTTTAATGCCAACATAATAAATAATCATAAGGAAATATCTAATTTATTATTTAAGCAAATTGTATCCTGCGTACAGTGGAAAGAAACAATTGAGTTTATGTTAAAAAAAAAAGTTAATTATTTTCTTGAATTTGGTCCAGGCAAGGCGTTATCTGGCATGATAAAAAGAACCAGTAAGGAAGTAATTGATATAAAAAATGTTGATACAATTGATGATTTAAATGCAATTAATTAATTTAGAAAATAAAAAAATTTTTATATCAGGAGGAACGTCAGGAATTGGTTCTCAAATGGTTCAAGATTTTTTAAATTTAGGCAGTATAGTTTTTACCATTGCAACCAATGATAAAAATTTGGATGAAATTAAAAATAAATTTAAAAATGTTAAAACAAAAAAATTTGATCTATCAGATAGTAAAAATATTCCAAAATTAATAGAAGAAGCCAATGAAGTTCTCGGAGGTCTAGATGTTGTTATTAATAACGCTGGAATTACGAAAGACAATCTTGCAATAAGAATGAATGAAGAGGAGTGGAAAAAAGTTATTGAAATAAATTTAAATTCAGTATTTTTGATTTGTAAAAATTCTATAAAATTTATGATGAAGCAAAATAAGGGAAATATTATAAATATTACTTCAATTGTGGCTCATACCGGTAACTTTGGCCAGTCAAATTATGCCGCTGCAAAGTCAGGAGTAATTGGAATGACAAAAAGCTTTGCAAAAGAGTATGCTAAAAAAAATATAAGACTCAATTGTATATCACCTGGTTTTATAGAGACTAGAATGACTGATAAAATTAATGATGATTTTAAAAAAAAGTTAGTAGAAAATATACCAATGAATAGACTAGGCAGTATAAAAGATGTATCAAATTGCGCTATTTTTTTAGCGTCTGACTTATCTAGTTATATTACAGGTGAAACTATTCACGTAAATGGTGGAATGTATATGGCTTGATTTATTTATTCTATTCATCTAATGCACTATACAAATTTGTTAACTAATAGGAGATTTTAATGAGTGACGTTGCAGAAAAAGTAAAAAAAATTATTGTAGAACATCTTGGTGTAGATGAGGCTAAAGTTACTGAGGACGCAAGTTTTATAGATGATCTTGGTGCAGATAGTCTTGATACAGTGGAGCTTGTAATGGCATTTGAAGAGGAATTTGGAGCAGAAATATCAGATCAAGAAGCTGAAAAAATTTTAACTGTAGGTGATGCTGTTAGATTTATTGAAAGTCACTCTTCAAATAAATAAAGATAATTTCAAAATATCTTATTATTATTGATATTAATTTTATCTTCCCCATCCGGCGCAGGCAAAACAACACTAGCCAAAAAAATAATAGATCTAGATCCTACCTTTAAACTTTCTGTATCCTGTACAACAAGAAAACCAAGAGAAAATGAAGTTGATGGGGTTGACTATAAATTTTTATCGATAGAAGAGTTCAATAAATTCAAATTTAAAGACTTATTCTTAGAGCACGCTGAAGTTTTTGGGAATTACTACGGTACTTTAAAAAGCGAAATACAAGAAAATCAAAAATTAGGCTTAAATCTTATTTTTGATATTGATTGGCAAGGAACAGAGCAGATTGTTCAAAGCGGTATTAAAGATTTAGTGACAGTATTTATATTACCCCCAAGCATTATTGAATTAGAAAATAGGTTAAAAAAAAGAGAACAAAATAATAAGCAAGAAATTTCTAAAAGAATGTATTTTGCAAAAAAAGAAATAAGTCATTGGAAAGATTATAAATATGTTTTGATTAATAAAGACTTACAGCAGACAGTAGATTGTTTAATAACCATTATAAAATTAGAAAATAGAAATAATTTTAATTAATTTTTGTTCTATTAGATAATAGGCTAACGAGAGATTGATAAAATTTAAAATCCAAATCTTCAGGTCTTTTAGTTTTTATATTATCATAGTTAATTATTTTTCTCTCTTCTAGAGTTAGTAATTTTTCTAAAGTTTTTCCAATCATTTTCCTTTTTTTATTAAAAATAATATTTGTAATATTTGATAAAATCATAAGCTCATTATTATTAAAATTTGTTTCACTATTAACAGCAAAGCTGATTACAGATGAGTCAACTTTAGGACATGGATTAAATAAATCTTTTGATACATTAAAATGAAATTTTGTTTCAAGCCTAGCTCTTGTAACTAAAGACAATCTTCCAAAGTTTTTTTCTCCACTTTTAGCACATATTCTGTCGGCGACTTCTTTTTGAAACATTAAAATTAGTCTAGAAAAAAAAGGTGGCCATTTCTTTAAAAAAATCCATTTCAATAATAATGTAGTTGATATGTTGTAAGGAAGGTTACTAAATATTATACAGTTATTTTTAAATATTTTTTCTTCATTAAAATTAACTGCATCTGCTATTGTAAAATCAAAATTATGATTTTTTTTTTTAATTTCGTTTAGTATTTCCTTTAAATCTTTATCTATTTCTACAGCAAAAAGAGATTTAGGTTTTTTTTGTAAGATTTCATTTGTAAGACTGCCATCACCAGGACCTATTTCAATAACTTCGCTTTCAGAATTAATATTACCAATTTCTACTATTTTTTTTAAAATTAATTTATCTTTTAAGAAATTTTGACCAAATTTTTTTTTTTTAAACACTATATTTAAATAAAAATTTTAAACCTTTAATAAAGCTATCGTTATTTGCTAAGTTTTTTCCAACTATATCTTTTGCAATTCCATGGTCTGGTGAAACCCTTAAGAAAGGAAGACCAAGGGTTATATTAATAGCGTTAAAACCGAATAATGTTTTAAAAGTTGTAATTATCTGATCGTGATACCAACCAATGAGAACATCAATTTTATTTTTTTTTTGATATATAAACGAAGTGTCCGGCGATATTGGGCCAGAAATAGGGTATTTTTTTTTTAGCTTGATTATCCACTTATTAATTAGCTTTTCTTCATTTCCTATATATCCATTATCTCCATTGTGTGGATTAAGTCCTAAAACCCCGATTTTAAACTTCCTTTTTAAAATTCTACTATAAAAATAATTAATATTTTTACAGGCAGAATTTAATTTATTAAATGAAACCGATTTACATATAGCACTTATTGGAATGTGAGTTGATATTGGTAGCACAGAAAATTTTTCATTATAAATTAACATACTTGTATTAATAATCTTAAATTGTTTTCCTAAATACTCAGTAACGCCTGGGTAAGAAGATTTCGTAAATTGTGATTTATCAATTGGCAGATTTATGAATTTCCTAATTTTATTCTGTTTTAATAAATAATAAATTACATCAAAACTTTTTTTTATATGTAAAAAGCTGTTTTGTTTTTTAATAAAATCAACATCTATAAAATTAATTTTTTTTATATTGTTTAAATTACTTGTATTTATTTGATGAAAGTCAGATAATTTAATTTTGTAATTTTTTTTTAATAATTGAAAACTTCCCACAATAAAAAAATTTTTATTAGATTTTTTTAAAAATTTTATTGATTTAAAAAAAATTTCGTAATTTATACTTTTTGGTTCACCAAGGAAGATGCCAATGTTATTTTTCACAAAACTTTAATGAGATATTTTTTTTTACTTATTTCTAAATGATTAGACAAAAAACTATTTAATATTTTATTTTTTTCTGCAGCTATAATATTTTCTCTTTCCTTAAGAGGTATATTATTCTTTTGTATTTGCTGATCAATTTCTGTAACGTTAACGTTAATTCTTCCAGAGTAAATACCTCTTATTAAATTTTTCCACTTAATTTCTAATTCAACTGTTTCTCTTAAATAATTTTCATTAATTTTAAAATTTTTTGTAAAATTATAAACCTTATCTTCTGAAAGATTTTGTGTTTTTAAAAAGTTAAATAATTCATTATCTACTTCACTCTTATCAGCATTGACTTTAAAATTATCTGTCTCAAGTTTTTTTATCTTCCTAGCTATTAAATTATTTTGAGCAATTTCTTCAATTATATTTGCTGATATATTATTTTTGTTTTCAGAGTTAATGAAAAATAACCAATTTTTCTCAATTAAAATATCATGTTCGGTTATTATTTCGTTTCCAACTTGTATTTTAGTTTTGTTTGTGATTTCCTTCGATAAGGTTTCTGCACTTAATATAAGAAAAAAAAAAAGAAATATTTTTTTCATTAATCAGAAAAACCAGGGACACTTATGTTGGCACCAAATGGTAATAAGGTAAATCCAAAAAATATGTTAGTACCTGGTTTTAAATCTTTATCTGAATTATAATCTTTTCTTATAGTCAGTCCGTACTTTATACATTCATTTATATACTCAACTAAAAATTTGTTATTTGTGAATTGGTCTGTTTTAAGATCTTTTTCTGTTTCAAATTTTATATTAAAGTTTGAAGATATTGGACTTATAAGGTTAGCAATATATTTTCTCTCTGCTCCTACGTAATTATTTTTTTCAACAAAATTGAAATTGATAGATGTTTTTTGAAAATAGGTTTTTAAATTGATGTCATTATAATTAAGATCTTTAAAATTATCTGCTAAGCTATTTTTAGACGTAATTTCAAAATTATTTGGATTTGAGTATAAGAATTTAGTTACAAAGTCTGATTTTTTTTTATCTAAAGATGATTTAGTTGGCATATCAAGGTCTTTATCAAATTTGATTACCTGACCTAATGAAAATTCAGTTTTTGGCGAAGATAGATTTTTCTTATCATCTTTCAAAATCCAATCAAAACCTAGATTAAATGATAAGTTTTTTTCAATTAGTTCCTCATTATTCATTCTATCGAATGAAAAAATATTATCTGTCGTCAGTAAAAGATCGTTATTTTTTGCATTTTTCATTTTTCCAGGTGAGTACCTAGTTAAAATTCTCGGAATAAAATATTCTTCTTTAACCTCATGCTTCTTTGAAAGTGGATATGAGCCATCTATCCCAAGCACTGGATTTATCTGGGCATGAGTGTTTTTTTTAGGATCATTAAAATTCGAGTCATAATTAATATTATTTAGCTGTCCTAAAAATTTATATCCAATTCCATTATCCAAATAGTAGTTTTGTGAATTTGCATAAAAATTATTTACTAAAGAAGTTTTGTTCTGATTTGTATTCTTGTTAATTTGCCTAAATATCGAATTAAAGTTTGAGTCATAAAAAGTTTCTTGAAACAAATTAAATTTTTTAAAATTTATTTCAGGATAAATATATTCATACTGATCACTTGTTTTAGTTACTCCGATATTTTGATTTGCAGCAACTTTAAGATTAAGTTTTTCATTTTTTGAAAAAGAATTTAAGCTGATTTCATTATTAAGCTGAGTTAAATCTTCTTTAATTAAATTTCTTTTAAATTTATCATCGGTTGAGTTAATCTTGTTTACTCTAAGATAAGTTGGATTACTTACTCTTTGAAGTTTAATATTTAAATTATCATCGTCTAACACTTTGTTTAAAAAACTTTGGTTATAATTCCCAAATAAATGATGTTTCGATCCTGGAGTATTAGTAGAGTTTGTTTTTTTATAGCCTTGGGTAATACCTCCTTCTAAAGAAAAATCCCCATTTTTAAATTTTTCTCTATACTCAGCAAGCAACAAAGGATGTTGATCAAAATAGTAAACAGGAGATAAAGTTAAATCTCTATTTTCTGAAACTGCAAAGAAATAAGGAATTTTAATTGTATTTCCTATTTGGCCTAAAGATGAAAAACTTGGTGCTAAAAATCCACTTTTTCTTTTAACTGTCGGATCAGGGTGAGAGAAATAAGGCGTATATAATACTGGGACTTCATTTAAGTCCAACTTTGCATTCTTATAAGAAAGTTTTTTTTCTATTCTATCATGAACTATCTCGTCTGCTTTTAAATTCCAATAAGGACAACCTTCAATCTTATTTTCTTCTCTACAAGTTGTAAATCTTGCATCGTATAACGTACTTATATTATCTTTAATGTTTACTTTTTTAGCTTCAAGCCTTGGTTTGGAATTTTTAAAATCTGGACTTTTTTCCAAGTCGGTTACTAAGTCATATCCGAGAATATTTACAAATTTATCATCAGTAATGATCTTACTTAAAAAAAACTTATTATTTTTTTCATCTTTAAAAATAATTTTTTTTTCCGCAGTTATTAATTGTTCATTTATATTATAAAGTAATTGTTCACCGATAATTGACCTTTTATTTTTATCTATAAGTTCAAATTGACTATCAATTTTAACAAGTCCGTCTTTTTTATTATATGTTACTTTACTAGTCCTAACCTCAATTCCATTTTCATGATTAATTTTGACATTTCCTGTTGCATTTAAAACTTCATCATTTTGTGAATAATCAATTTTGTCTGCCTGAATTTTTAAAACATTTGTAGTTTCCCTGGCATTTGAAAAACATACAAATGATAGAAAAACTGCAAAAAAAAATATAAAAAATTTATTTTGCATTAACCTGAATAAGTCCTATAAAATTTACTAGCATTATAAAAAAAATCGGTAACCAGACAGACAGTTCTAAATTTATCCTTTCAGTTTTTCCCATTGTTATAGACAAATCGCTTAAAAAATAAAGTATGACCGATATTATTACGCCTATTACAACATAAAAAAGATAGCCCATGTTTGTGCCAAGATTTACAATCATAAGCCCCGATAAAAGAACCATCGCAAGTAAGTAAACTGGTAATGACATGAGTTTTTGATATTCAATTTTTAAATAATCTGTTGAGTACCCTAAACTTTGAATATTTTTAATTTGATTTTGTATTTCGTAAATTGAAATAGCTGAACTATTTTTAAATGAATTTTGTATTTCTGTTAATGAGAAATTAAGATCAATATAAAGCTCAGTAATTTTTTTATTATTTTTTCTTTTTTCGTATGTGGTACTGTTTAAAAGCTTAATAGTTTTTTTATCAAAAATTCCTTCTTTAGAGTCTATTCTAGATTGAAGATCAAAATCTTTACTTAAGTTAAAAATAGTTATGTTTTTAGCTAAATTTTTATTAAAATCTAAATTTTCAATCCTAATTATTTTTTTATTATTTCCACCATCAATTAAAACCCATAATCCGGTATCATTAATAAAAATTGTATTCTGATTTCCAACATAATTTGATCTGATATTTTCATATTCTTTTGTGACAACCGAGGTCAAAGGATTCAAGATAAAAATAATTATATAACCCAAAGTTAGAGCAACGATTGCCGATACTGATATTAATTTAAGATTTGAAATTCCAATTGTTCTAATTGCAACTACTTCATTTCTATTTTTTAATTTTAGGTGGAATAAAATTCCTGCAAATAAAAAAATGAAAGGTGAGAAGTTTAAAATTATTCCTGGAATTTTAAAAAAAATTAGTTTTAAAGAAAAAATTAAAGTAATATTTTCAATTTTCTTTAAAAAATTCATTTCATCAAAAGTTACAATAAGCAATAATAGAATAAAAAAAATAAATAAAACTCTAATAAGGTCGATAAAAAATTCATAGGAGATATATTTATTTATTTGTTTATACAGCGGCATTTTTAAAAGATTTATTTGTGGCGTATAAATTTAAAATAAATAGAAGAGTTAAATAAATAAGAGTTATATATCCAAACAAAATATTTTTAC
>Ga0194125_10002778_pt1 | contig 28786 bp, 20 predicted proteins | sample TA2KigC250mmetaG_FD_148626 | JGI IMG/M metagenome (GOLD analysis project Ga0194125, IMG submission 148626) | Freshwater microbial communities from Lake Tanganyika, Tanzania - TA2015034 Kigoma Deep Cast 250m | ecosystem: Environmental > Aquatic > Freshwater > Lake | place: Tanzania: Lake...
CCCGCACTGATTCCAAATCCCCCTTTTCCGGCCAGCGGTGGGTAAAGGCCCGTTCGGCCAAATGTCTCAAGGCATAGAGCCAGTTTCGCGCAGTGGTTCGGAGGTAGCCCTGGGTCAGCCATTTCCGGCCGGAGCTGGCCACCGGCGGGGTCAGGAGGCGCAGCCGCGCGAAGCGTCGCAGCCGGATGACCAGGTCCAGGTCTTCGGGGCGGCGGTGGCAGTAGCCACCCAGGGCAAAAAAGAGGTCCCGGCGCAGGATCAGGACCTGGTCGCCGTAAGGCAGGCCGAAGAGCCGGGACCTGAGGTTGGCCCCCCAGGCGATGAGCTTAAGGGCCGGAAGGGGAGGGGAGAGCCCCAGTTCAAAGGCTCCGGCCTGGAATTCAGGATCGGCCGCGGCCTGGCGGAGTGCGGCTACGTGGACCGGCCCTATTAGAGTGTCGGCATGGAGAAAAACCAGAAGTTCGCCGCGGGCGGCCAGAGCGCCCGTATTCATTTGGATGCCGCGGCCCCTGGGGGATTGAACGCGACTTACGTGAGGATAGGCCCCGGCGGCCTCCCAGGTGTCGTCAGTGCTGCCGCCGTCCACCAGGATCACTTCCAGGTCCGGCGCCGCGGGCAGTCCGGCCAGGGTCAGGGGCAGGGCCCGGGCCTCGTTAAAAACGGGGATGATAATGGAGATGAGGGGCGGCTCCATGATACAGGGTAAAGGGGGCACCTGAGGGTAAAGTATGGGGATGATTTTATTGGAAGAATTGAATAAGAGCCAGGAAAAAGCGGCCATTTTCCCTAACACAGGCTCAAGCCTGCGGCTTGCGCCTTGATTGAAAACTGAAAACTGAAAACTCAAAACTATACTTTATGTCCGCCCTGCTCATCATCTTCGCCAAAAAGCCCATACCCGGCCAGGTGAAAACCCGTCTGACCCCGCACCTGTCTCCCGAAGCCGCGGCGCGGCTCTATCAGGCTTTCTTAATGGACATCCTGGAAGAGTCGGCCCGGCTTTCCCAATTCCGCCTGGCCCTGGCCTACAGCCCGGAATCGGCGGAGGATTGGTTTAGGAAACTGGCCTCCGGGGGCGCCTGGTTGTTCCCCCAGGCCGGAGCCGACCTGGGGGAGCGCCTGGCCCGGGCCTTTGACGGGGCTTTCCAGGCCGGTTATGGGCCGGTATTGCTCCGGGGCAGCGATACTCCGGATTTGCCTGGAAATATCATCCAGGAAGGGGGGGAAGTCCTGGAGAGCGGACAGGAACAGGTGGTCTTGGGGCCTACCCCCGACGGGGGCTATTATCTGGTGGGTTTACAAGAACCGCAACCCGCGCTTTTTCAGGGCCTCACCTGGTCCACCTCCCGGGTGCTGGCTGAAACCCTGGCCCGGTGTGAAAGCCTCTCCTTAAAGGTGCACCTACTACCGTCCTGGCCGGACATTGACACCTATGCGGACTTGCTTCATTTTTTGGCTTGGCCGCATACTAAGCCGGCCCCGGGCTGGCGCACCGACCAACTGGCAAGGAATCGGCTGGTTGCCGGTAAGCCACATGATTAATTCCGGGAAAACAGGTGCACAAATCTAACGAAGTGATTATAGAATTAGAGATACAAAATCACCCTGGCCCCATGGGAAATTTAAGGAGAGATTCATGCGAAGAATTATCTGTCTGATTACCGCGGTATTATTCCTAACGGGAGGAGTGGCCCTGGGCCAGACCAAGGGCGAGGAACCAAAAGCTTCCACGCCTCAAACACAGCAGCCCCAGGCCCAGGCCCCCCAAGAGCAGCCCAAGCCGATGCAGATGGCCCCGTGTCCCTGTATGCAGATGATGCAGGGGAAGATGACCCCGGAGATGCAGAAACAGATGCAGGAGAAGATGGGGCAGATGGGGATGATGTGTCCGATGCCGGGCATGGGCGGCCAGGACCTGCAGAAGCAGGTGAATGAACTGCGCCAGCGGGTGGAAGCACTGGAGAAACAATTAAAGAAGAAAAAGTGATTTACTTAAACGGGGCAGGAAACTACTCTCCAGGCTCTACCCGAGTTATGAAATGACAGGGCGGGTTTGAAACCCGCCCTGGGCCGGGCAGGCCTTATACCGTTTTCGGTTTTCAGTTTTCGGTTAAAAGAAATTGTATTATCAATAAGTTAGCCATGTAATTTGTTGCATCTGAAACTGAACTTGGTATTACAGCGTTCTCTTCTTTACCGAGACCAAGACTCCGGGGCGGGCACGGAGACCTTCCCGCGGAGAAAATGGCAGCGAGGGCGTAAATGACCATCAATCAAGGACCAGAACCGGAGCAGACTGCCAGAAAAACCTCCAATCTCCGGCCCTTCATTTTTCTCGGCCTCCTGGTGGCTATCATCATTCTGCTAAAGGTCTTCAACGTGCAGCAGTATCTGGAGAAGGAACGCCTGCGCCAGACGATTGCGGCCTATGGCGTCTGGGGTCCCCTCATATATTTAATTATATGGACCTTGGCTCCGCCTTTGTTTTTGCCGGGTCTTCCCATCACCGTGGCCGGGGGGGTGCTTTTCGGTCCTTTCTGGGGAGTGGTTTATACCATTTTCGGGGCCACCGGCGGCGCCACCCTGGCCTTTTTAGTGGCCCGCTATCTGGCCCGGGATTGGGTGGAGGCCAAGATCGCCAATACCCGGCTCGAGACCCTGGATGACCGGGTGGCCCGGCAAGGTTGGAAGATCGTGGCCTTCACCCGGCTTATTCCCATTTTCCCCTTTTTTATTTTGAATTACGCTTTCGGTATCACCCGCATCTCCCTGAGAGCCTATGTGGTAACCACCTTTTTCGGCATGATGCCGGCGACCGTTGCGTATGTCTATTTTTCCAGCAATATCCTGGACCTCCTCCAGGGCCGGGTCTCCAAAGAGTTCCTCCTCGGCGCCGCCCTGGTGGCGCTGGTCTCTTTGATTCCCTGGATTTATAAGAAATTTAAGGCCAGAAAGGGAGAGTCCTTGGACCCGTCAGATATTTAATACCGAGTTGCATCCAAACGGATATTTTGTGGGAGGCGCAACTTATGGCGCCCTCAAAGCGGGCGTGATAAATCAAGCCCCTACAACGGATTGGGAGGGTGGTTGAGGGGGAAGGCCAGGGAGCGTCGCTTTCTGGTCTTCCCCAAATCATTTCTGTAACCGTGGATAAAGCAAGCCCATCAGCTCCCAGGTCTTCTCCGTCATGCGGGCCTCGTCCCCGGGAGTTTCGTGGTCGTATCCCAGTAGATGTAATATGCCGTGTATGAGAAAAAAGTCGAGCAGTTCTTGAAAGGGCCAGCCCCCTTCCCCGGCCTGACGGGCGGTGGTTTCCAGGGAGATGACCACTTCGCCCAGCATCTCAGGAGGCGTAGAAACAAATCTCCCGGTCTTCGGTCCTCGGTCTTCGGTCTTCGGTGTGTCCGTGGAGGATTCAGGGGCAGCCAGGCCTGCGTTCAGGGGAAACGCAATAACATTGGTAGGCCCCCGGCGGCCGAAAGTCTCCCGGTTGAGGCGGGCCATGGCCCGGTCGCCCAGAAGGGTGAGGCTCAACTCCGCCTTACCCCATCCCAAGGCGTTTAAGATCCTCCCGGCCCTTCTCCGCAGCTTCTCCGGATTTATTGTTATTTTTCTTTGCCGGTTGCTTATCCAGATCCTCATGGGCCTTCTTCTTTTCCACCGGCTGGGGATAGTGGATGCGCTGGTGGAAAATGCCGCTCAGTATCTTATTGAAGCTCTTGGCGATGAGGTGCAGGTCCTTCAGGGTGAGTTCACACTCGTCCAACTGGCCGTCAGCGAAGACCTTATTGATGATTTTCTGCACCATGCCCTGGATGCGGGCCGGGGTGGGATCGGTGAGAGTCTTGGACGCGGCCTCCACCTGGTCCGCCAGCAGCACCAGCCCCGCTTCTTTGGTCTGGGGCCGGGGGCCGGGGTAGCGGAAGTCGTCGACGTTCACCTGCTGAGGGTTGGCCGCCTGGTCTTTGGCCTTGTGATAAAAATAAGTGATGAAGCCGGTGCCGTGGTGCTGGCGGATGATGGCCTCGATGCCCTCCCCCAGCTTATTTTTCCGGGCCAGCTCCACCCCATCTTTGACGTGGGAGATGAGGATGAGGCTGCTCATGGAAGGGGCCAGTTTCTCGTGCTTGTTCTCTCCTCCCACCTGGTTTTCCACGAAATAACCGGGCTTTTTGACCTTGCCGATGTCGTGGTAATAGGCTGCGGCCTTGGCCATGAGGGGGTTGGCGTCAATGGCCTCCGCGGCGGCTTCCACCATCTGGCCCACCACCAGGGAATGGTGATAGGTGCCTGGAGCCACCAGCATCAGGTCTCGGAGAATGGGCTGGTGGAGATTCAGCAACTCCAGCAGCCGGATGTTGGAAGTGTAGTTAAAGGCCGACTCCATAATAGGGGTTAAACCCAACGCCAGAATGCCGGTGAGCAGTCCCCCGCTCACGGCAAAGGCCTGGCCGATGAACATCTCGCCGGCGCCCACCGGGTATTCCAGGAGTTTGAAGGCGGTGACCATGGCCAGGTTGCTGAAACTGATAAACAAACCGGCCTGGATCAAGGCTCCCCGGTTGCGGACATGTCTCACTCCCCACACCCCCATGAGCCCGGCTACGGCAAAATAAAGGAAAAAGGGGAAGGGTTTGCCCAGCAGCAGCGCGGTGAGGATGGCGCTCAGGAAGGCCAGGCCCGCGCCCGCCTCCAGCCCCAGAAACATGGCCGCGAACATGGGGGCCAGGGCCAGGGGCAGGGCATAGACCAGGTTCTGGCCCATCTCCGGGCGCACCCGGGAGATGGTCTCCCCTACGATGAGCAGGCCCTTGTTCAGGCAGGTGCCGGCCAGGAGCAGGGCCGACAAAAAGAACAGGTCCCGGAGGCGATGGGGGAAGCTCTTCAGGGAAGCCCGGCCCAACCGGTAAGCCACCGCCAGAAGCAGACCGAGGCTTAAAAAAATCCCCAGGAAGCTGAACAGCCCCCGGCTGCGGGGATAGATGCGGCTTTGGACTTCCAGTTTGGCCAGGTGAAAAGTGGTGAGGCGTTCGCCCTCTCTGACCAACATTTCCCCCCGCTTCACCTGGAAATAAGCCGGGCGCAGTTCCTGGAGGCGGGCCTGCTGCCGGGTCTGGGTCTCCGCCAGATTGGGGGATACGTTGGGACTCAAAAGATACTGGGCCAGGTCACAGACCAGGAAGCGCTCCTGGGGAGAAGAGTCCGGGGCTAGGTCCCGGCAGTAGAGGTTCGCGGCCTTGCGCGCCTCCTCCAGGTCCACGAAGGGGTAAGGAGCACGGTCCTCCTGTTCCGTCTTGGAGGGCAGGCGGCGCAGTACGATTTCCTTGGGCTCGGGATTCAGAATGGCCCGGCTGCCGATAACCCCTTTCTGAAAGAATTGGTCCAGCATCTGGATGACCAGGGCTTCCAGATAGGGAGAGAACTCGGCCTTGGCCAGCAGGTGAAAAGTCGGGTTGGGGAGAGTGGCTCCCAGGAGGCGGTCAAATTCGGGCTTCTGCTCGCCCAGGGCTTTATGAATCGTGGAGAATTTGGGTTTCACCGGATTGGGGCTTCCGGGGAAGGCCCCTACCTGAGACAGTTCCTGGAACTTCCGGCGCATGAAGTCCATGGCCGTTAACAACCGTTCCTTGGCCTTTTCCCCCACCTGTTCGTCCAGGTCGAAAACCGGAGGGATCTGGGCCAGCAACTCCCGCCGCCGCTGGGCGGTGGATTCCCCGTCTTCCACCAGGAAATCCCCCACGGCCTTGATATTTTCCTGGGCGATGTCCCCCACCTGGTATGTGCGCAGGGGCTTAGGGGACCAGGGAGTGAGCAGCCCGGCCAGGATCAGGCTCAGCCCCAGGAGGAGTGAAATCTTGAGAAGGTTCTCATCCCGGGCGGTTCTGGGTTTGCGGGCGGCAGTGCGGTTTCCCCGGCGCCAGCGGCTTCCCAGGCCGAACATGCGGCTGATTTTATCCGGTTCTTTGTCAGGCACGTCAGGCTTCCGTCTGGGCGGCCGCGCGGCGCGTCCGCCGGCCTTCATAGGCCCGGATGATATCCTGCACCAGGGGGTGGCGCACCACGTCCCGCTCAGTGAAGTGCACTAATTCGATGCCCTCCACGTCCTCAAGCAATTTCCGGGCCTCCACCAGCCCGGAAGTCACCCCCGCGGGGAGGTCGATCTGAGTCACGTCCCCGGTGATCACCGCCTTGGCGCCAAATCCCAGGCGGGTTAAAAACATCATCATCTGCTCCGAAGTGGTGTTCTGAGCTTCGTCCAAGATGACGAAGGAATCGTTCAGGGTGCGGCCCCGCATAAAGGCCAGGGGGGCTACTTCGATGACCCCCCGCTGCACCAGACGGGAGGCTTTTTCAAATTCCATCATGTCGTGGAGCGCGTCATATAAGGGCCGCAGATAGGGATTGACCTTTTCGTACAGGTCCCCGGGCAAAAACCCCAGCTTTTCCCCGGCTTCCACCGCGGGCCGGGCCAGGATAATACGGATAAACTCATGGTTCATCAGGGCTGCCACCGCCATGGCCATGGCCAGATAAGTCTTGCCGGTGCCCGCGGGGCCGATGCCAAAGACGATGTCGTGGTTGCGGATGGCTTCGATGTACCTCTTCTGGTTGAGGCTCTTGGGGGTGATACGCCGCTTCATGGCGGAGAGGAACACCGTGTCCAGGAAAAGGTCCCGCAAAGACGCGGTGTCCTTTTCCTGGAGGATGCGCACCGCATATTGCACATCTTGTGGAAAAACGGGATAGCCGGACTGAAGGATGTCGTAGAGTTGGGTTAGGACCCGGCCGGCCAGGTTAACTTCCGCGTCGGGGCCTTCCATGGTCACCTGGTTGCCCCGGACCTGGAGCTTAATCCCCAAGGCCCGGCCCACGATGCGCAGGTGCCGGCCGTGTTCGCCGAACAGGGCCTGGGCCAGGGTGTTGTCCTCAAAGGTGACCTGGGACTTGGGCGCCGCGGCAACGGAAGGCTTGGCAGCCGCGGGAGGCTTGACCGAGGCGGCAGTTGAGGACTTGGCAGATTTTTTTACGCGTTTGATGGCTTGGTCCCCATTACCTGGCCCCTGATAAGGCGCTGCCGGGGGCGGTTGTCAAAGTCCAGGAGGACGATCTGCTGCCAGGTTCCCAGTTGCAGACGCCCGTCTTCAATGGGTATGCCCAGGGAGGGTTTCAAGAACGCGGCCCGTACGTGGGAATAGCCGTTGCCGTCCCCCCAGCGCCGGTCATGCTCATACACCAGGTCCTGGGGAAAGAGGCGCTCTATGGCGCTCCTGAGGTCATTAACTACCCCCGATTCGTACTCGATGGTGGTCAGGGCCGCAGTGGAGCCGGAAATGAACAGGGTGAGGAGGCCCGAACCCACGCCGGTGCCTCTCACCTTTGCTTGCACCGCGGCGGTGAGGTCCAGGATGTCGGTGCCCCCGGTGGTCTTAACCTCCAGGGAGAAGGTATCCAAAAAAAGCATAGGGCGTTAATATCAAAATTTTCCGGGCAAGACAATTCTTTCCTCAATATCCTGTCTGACTTCTATTTTATCATAAATCGGCGCACAAAAGTGCAAGCATTATTAAGAGGAAAAAACCCCTGCCAGGGGCGGGAAAATGGCGGCTCGGTTTCCATTTTCGCCCTCCGGAGGATTGACACCCCCTGGGAAATTGGGGATAATCAACCCCGGAGCAAGCTTGGGGCCGTTAGCTCAATTGGTAGAGCAAGTGACTCTTAATCACTAGGTTTAGGGTTCGAGTCCCTGACGGCCCACCAAATTAGCGATAAATATAAAAGGGTTAGCTAATAACAAGCTAACCCTTTTATATTGATAATCAGCAGGGATACCCCAGGGATAACCACAGTGCGGAAACTCATCTGTTAGAACCCGGAAATGTCTGTCCACTACCCTGAGAATTTGGCCGTCAGAATTATTGAGCGGCTATGGACTTAGGTCCGCTATTTGGTCTTTTGAAAGAAAGTCTTATGGGAGACTTGCCATACTCCCTTAGCCCTCCTCGCTTTGCCCCCGGGAGTCCACCATTCTTGGGGCCGCTCCTATCTGCCCTGGCCCATAGCGACCCCTGCTACGTCCCCCTCATCCCGGCCTAAAACGAAAACCCGGAGACTGGGACTCCTGCCCCCCTGGTCAATATATTGCCCCCGGAGAAAATTCAAAAAAATCATCTACATACAGTGGCAGCTATTCGATCCATGTCCAGAAAAATCCTAAGACTTCGATAGTGGCAAGCGATGTGGCAGCAGACGGGATAAAAATGAACATGAAGCCAGGAAGGAATAGCAGCCAAGAGCCATGAATTACTTCGGCATCTCAAAGCCCAGAAGATAAAACATAGCCAGGACCACGGTGATCAGCATGGGCACAAAGCAGACCTTCATGTAATGGATGAAAGAGATGTGGTAGCCGGCCTTCTCGGCCAGGCCCACAGTGACCACGTTGGCAGAAGCGCCGATCATGGTGCCGTTGCCCCCCAGGCAGGCGCCCAGGGCCAGGGACCACCAGAGGACGTCGTTGGGCACGTTCATGCTCTGATTGAGAAAGGCGACAATGGGGAGCATGGTGGCGGTGAAGGGAATGTTGTCGATGGCTGCCGAGGCAATGGCCGCCACCCATAGGATCATGACCACGGCCACCGTCAGGTTGCCCCGGGAGACGTCCCGCACCCACTCGGCGATCATCTGGATCAGGCCGGTTTCTTCAGCTCCGGCGATGACGATAAACAGCGCCATGAAGAAGATCAACGTTGGCCACTCCACTTCGTGTTCCAGCATCTCCACAATATCCACCCGGGAAATGGCCAACAGGAACATGGCGCCGGTGAGGGCGGCGATGGAGGGTTCCATGTGCAGCACACCGTGCACCACAAACAGGAAGATGGTGAAGCCCAGCATCCCCAGGCTCATGACGGTGAGTTTCTTATCGGTGATCTTATACTCCTGTCGCAAATAGGCCATGGTGCGCTCCACATCCTTGACTTCGGCCTTGAGGTACTCCTTTTTATACCAGTAGAGGTAATAAATCACCGTGACCACCAGGCAAAGCGCGCAGATGAGCGTCAGGTGCACCATAAACTGGACAAAGGTGAGCTTGGCATAGGAGCCGATGAGGATGTTGGGAGGATCGCCGATCAGTGTGGCAGTGCCCCCCACATTGGAGGCAAACACCTCCGGAATCAAAAAGGTGATGGGGTTAACCTTCAAGGTGATGGCGATCTCAATGGTCACCGGAATCATCAACAGCATGGCGGTGACATTGTCCAGGAAGGCGGAGGCGATGGCGGTTACCACCATGAGGATGCCGGAAAGGATAAAGATGTTCCCCCGGGCCAGGGCATACGATTTGAAGGCCAGCCATTGGAACAAGCCCGTCTTTTTCAGGACCCCGACAATGATCATCATGCCCATCAACAGGAAGATGACATTCATATCGATGGCCCGCATGGCATCTTCAAAGGAAAGGATAAAATATTCCTTGTTAAAAGTTCCCAGGGTATAGCTGATGAACATCACCAGGGCGGCACCCAGCAGGGCCGCCAAGGCCCGGTGCATCCACTCCGCGGCGATGATCACATAGACCAGGAGGAGGACAGTTGCGGCAATCCAAAAGGCCGGGGTGATTGCACGGTACATGGTAAAGTTCTGGACCCCTTGATAAACGGTGTTGCCGTGGGCATCGCGGCCGGCCTCGATGACCTGAATCTCTGTGGGCGCGATCTCCCGCCAGGAGGGCTTAGCGGCAGTTATTTCAACCTTCGCCTCCTTGAGGGTATCGGGGGGAAGCACGAATTCCGCCAGGAAACTTCCTGATTTCCCTGTAATGATCTCATCTTCGGGGCCCGCTGGCTTGAGAGGCTGGCCCTTAACCAGCACTTCCAGTTTCACTTCCTTGACCCCCCGGCCTTGGAGGTTTTTGACGGCCCCCGCCACAGTCAGGCGGTCACCGGGTTTTTCCGGACCCGCCATGGCCATTATGACTGTAAGGAAGACGGCCAGGGGCGCTATGAAAAGGGTAATGGTTAGTGGCTTGAATTTTTTCAGCATAAGTAATTTCCCCTTAGGGGTATGAATAGATGCTTGGTGAATGCACCGGGTGATACCGAATAACCACCTTTGGCTTGAACCGGTTCATTTGGTTAAAACCGGCATCCCCATGAGCGGCCAGATCAAATAGCAAAACACCGTCAGGACAGCCATAAGCACAATGCTGGGAATCCAGCCGTACACAAAAAATTCTCCGGTACTGAACTGCTTGCTCTCATAGGCGATGGCGTTGGGAGCAGCGCCGATGAGGAGATTGAAGGGCATGCCGGAAGTGACCAAAGAGGCGAAGAGGATCACGTGGCCGGCCACGCCTAAGTAGTTGGCGATGACCAAGGAGACTGGAAGCGCAATGGCGATGGCCGCCACATTCATGATGAAGTTGGTCATGATCAGGACGAAAAAGGCGATAGACAGCACAAACACCAACCAGTTGGCCTTCTGAAACATGGCGAGCCAATGCACCGCCAGGTACTGGGCCGCCCCGGTTTTCCAGAGACAGAAGCCGATGCTCATGGCGCCACCGAACAAGAGAATAATGTTCCAGGGGATATTCTCCAGGTCCTCCACCGTGAGCGTTTTAGTCAGGAAGAAGGCCAGCGTCCCGACAAGCATGATGCCCGCCCGGTCCATTTTCTGGAAGGCTTCCACGGGCGCGAAGGATTTGAGCATGAAGAGGGTGATGATACCCACCATCGTGAAAATGACGAACTTTTCTTTGTTGTTCAAGGGGCCCAGTTCCTTGGCCAGATCCCTGGCTTTTTCCCGCAGGCCGTCGATGCGATCCCGCTCCGGGCGGAAAATCATCATAATCATGAGCCAGATAAGAAATACCATAAGCACGCCCACGGGCAGCATGTACCAAGTGAGTTCAAAGAACCCCACATCATAGCCCGTAGGGTACAAGGTGCCTTTAATGTTCAAGCCTTTGGTGAACTCTCTAAACATGCCTGCGGCGGCGACGCCTCGGGCGGCGCCGAGATAGGTGATAATGGAACCGGCGCCGGCTACCCAGGCCATGCCGATGAAAAGGCCTTTGCCGAATCTCGTGGGCTGGTCTGACTCGCTGTAGAGGGCGTGGATGGCCATGAGCAAGGGGAACATGGCGGCGGCCACCGCGGTATGGGCCATGAGCAAGGTCATGCCGGCAACTACCAGGAAGGTTCCCAGAAGGATGAAGCTGGTCTGTTCGCCCACCAGCCCCAGCATTTTGTAGGCCATGCGCTTGGTGAGGCCGGAGGCGCTGAAGGCCAGGCCGATGACCAGGGAGCCGAAGATAAACCAGACAGAGGGGTCCAAAAAATCTCCCAAAGCCTCCTTGGCCGGTCGCAGGTGGAACAGCGTCTGGAACAAGCCGATGCCGATGGCGGTGGCGCCGATGGGCATCACCTCAAAGACCCACCAGACCCCGGCCATGAGAAAGAGCCCCAGGGACATTTTCCCCTCCCAGGAAAGCTGGAAAACCTTCCCCTGGGGGTCCACCGCGTTCGGCAAAGTCTCAATCAGGTAAAACAGCACAAAGATTCCCAGGCCCAGGAAGATGAATATGATGCGTCGCCAATCGATGGCGACCTTCTTGGGGGCAATGACAATCTCTTCGGGCATCTCCGGCAAGCCGGCACCCATTGGCATCTTTTTAGTTTCCTCGCTCATCACGCCTCTCCACCGCTGACATTGGCAAATTAATCAGTCGCCCAGAACCAGGTCGGAGATCTCTCTGAACAGGTCGCTCAGACGTACCATGCCCACCACCTTTTTGTCCTGCATGACCGGCATCAGCCCCACATCCTCCTTGATCATTAGAAAAACCGCCTTGGCCAAAGAGTCGTCGGCACCTACCGCAATCTTGATGGGGCTCATGACTTCACTCACCGGCGATTGCGAGGCCTCCCTCACTCCCGGACCGAAAAGGTCAGCGCCCAGGATTGACAGGCTGGGGTCCATTTCGATGGAAGCACTTTCTTTCACCTTAGTCTTAATGAGAAATTTGGGGGCCAGCCCTCTAATGATATCGCGCAGGGTCAACATACCCATGAGTTGGTATTTTTCATCAAATACCAGCACCGCTCGGGGCTCAAAAGCACTCTCGAACTTGAGGCTCGCTTCCCGCACGATGGCAATAGCTTGACGTAAAGTAAACCAATAAGGAATGTGAGGATAATCTTCGAGGGCAATCATCAAATCTTTTACTTTTTTGTGTAATGCCATATGATCCTCCAACATTTATGTTAATTGGACGTTATTGCGACCTCACGTTGACATAAAGGAACGCATCCACACTTCCTGTTTATTTGGAGCTGGAATGCAATATTGAGATAATATTATTTCCCCGATAACTATAATAATTCGGGGACGTTATTAAATAAGTTGCTTGAAAAAAAGATGGAGGAAAATCGAAAGAGGGATCAGGAAGTGCGCCAGGGGTCGCGCTTGAAAGGTTGGACTTCTGTGCCGGTAATTGCTTTCATGGCAATGCGCTCTGAAGTTTACCCTTTACCAAGGCTGTTGGAGGATGTTTGCAGATAAAGATAATCTCAGAATCAAAACGCACTCGTTCTTATCATGACAGAAATCTTCTGTCAATAAAAAACGGCTCCCGGAGTTCTGGTAGAGTCGCCACTTTCCGCCTTCCCGGCAACCGAAACCGGCATCGGTGTTATATCTATCCAATCCGCGCTGACTCGGCAATGAAGCCCAGTGGGCGATTACCCCAATAGTTCCTCCCATTCCAAGTGACTTTTGGCTCCCGGATTTTCAGGCCGTCAGTATTGTAGCGCCGATTCTTATTGACTTTCTGATTTTTCATATGATATAAGACCAACCTAGTGCGGCCTGAGCCGTTTGAATGCCCCTTGTTTCATTTGCCTCAGTTAAAGGCAGGATAACTACCAGGGTAACATAAGATGAAGGCAATTAGCGGTAGAGAAGTACAACCTTTCAAGCGAGATCCCTGGAAGATCGCCTGATCCCACTCTTTTCTTTCTCCCCATTTACTTAAATACCTATTCACTAAGCTGTTATTTTTTCTGTCCATAACTGGATAGTCAAAATAATCGCCTGGTGCATATTTGATTTCCTATTTACTTTTATTCTAATCAAAAGCCAATGCAATCTTTTGATTCAGATTATATCAGATCAATTTCTAGTCTTTCTTAATTGCCAAGGTTATACCGAGGTGCACTAATATGAAACATCAGGAGATAGGTCCATGAAGCAGAGTTATTGTGGCTTGTGTGAAAACTGTCCGATAGAAACCCCTGGTTTTTTGAAAGCCATTGCCAAGGTCAAAGAATACCTGGACCAGTTGTCCATATCCTGGTGGGCCCATTGTTTTCCAGGGGAGGAGGGCTTTTCCTTCCCTGAATTCCGCAAGGGGCTCGATTGGTTTCTCAGACAACCTGAATGCCGGGGTTGCAAGGGAGGAGGAGGCTTGAAGGATTGTCTTATTCGCCGCTGCGCCATAACCCGGCAAGTTGCCCATTGCTGGGCATGTCACGACCTGGAGACCTGCGAACATTTCAATATCATTATCCAAGAATCTCCTGGAAATGTAGTTTATTTACATCGGTACTTACTAAAAAATGGATTTGGCAACCTGCAAGTTGATGCGGGATATAGTTTATGTTTAACAAAAATCAAAGACTGTTGACAGCCGGCTCTCTTCTGATATTCCTCCCTTAAGCCAGGCCCATTGAGAATGAAGCCATGCCGGTTCCCATTTTAACCGATCTCGTCATTATCTTCGGCCTCTCCATCGTAGTTCTGTTCATCTGCCACCAGCTCCGGGTGCCGGTGACGGTGGGGTTTATCCTCACCGGGATTCTGGCCGGACCCCACTTGCTAGGTTTGGTCAAGGCCGTGCACGAAGTGGAAATCCTGGCGGAGATCGGGGTCATTTTATTGCTCTTCACCATCGGCGTGGAATTTTCCTTCGCCAATCTTCTCCAGATCAGGCAATCGGTGTTAGTGGCCGGACCCATCCAGGTGGCGGCCACCTGTCTGACAGGGCTGTTTCTGGCCCTTAAGTTCGGCAAGACCATGGGCGAGGCAGTGTTCATCGGCTTTCTGGTGTCCCTGAGCAGCACCGCCATCGTCCTCAAACTCCTCCAGGAGCGGGCCGAAGTTGACACCCCCCACGGCCGCACCAGCCTGGGCATCCTGATCTTTCAGGACATCATCATAGTGCCCATGATGCTCTTCGTCCCTTTGCTGGCCGGAGCGTCGGAAAATATCGGGGTTTCTTTTCTCATATTGTTGGCCAAAGGTATGATCATTATTGGGCTGGTTATCGCCAGCGCCAAGTGGGTGGTGCCCCACGTCCTTTACCAGATCGCCCGTACCGGCAACCGCGAACTCTTCCTGTTGTCTATTGTGCTGATCTGCATTGCGGTGGCCTGGCTGACGGCCCAGGCCGGCCTCTCCCTGGCCCTGGGGGCATTTCTGGCGGGGCTGATCGTCTCCGAGACCGAATACAGCCATCAGGCCCTGGGCAATATCCTGCCGTTTCGGGATGTCTTTGCCAGTTTCTTTTTCATTTCCATCGGCATGCTCTTGGATGTGGAATTTCTCCTCAACCACCCGGGGATCATCGCCCTGCTCACCCTGGGGGTGTTGCTGGTCAAGGCCCTCCTGGCCGCCTCCGCCGCCCTCTTCCTGAAATTCCCCCTGCGTACCGCCGTGCTGGTGGGCCTGGCCCTCTGTCAGGTGGGGGAATTTTCCTTCATCCTCTCCAAGGTGGGGCAGAGTCATGGACTATTTTCGGGTGACAGTTATCAACTGTTCCTGGACGTAACCATTACTACCATGGTGGCCACCCCCCTGTTAATGGCCCTGGCGCCCCGGGCCGCGGACTTTATGCTGCTTTGGCCGCTGCCCCAAAGGTTGAAGCTGGGGGCGCACCTGCCTCAACAAATAAACCGATCAATCCCTGGGGATCACCTGATCATTGTGGGCTTCGGGGTGAATGGCCGCAACCTGGCCCGGGCCGCCAAAACCGGGGGAATCCCCTATATCGTGATTGAAATGAATCCGGAAACGGTCCGCCGGGAAAGGGAGAGGGGCGAACCGATTTTCTATGGCGACGCCACCCAGGAAGAAATCCTGAAACATGCCAATATCAAAGAGGCCAGGGTTATCGTGATAGTCATCAACGACCCGGCGGCCACCCGGCGGATTGTCAGCCTGGCCCGCAGTCTCAATCCCCGGGCTTATATCATCGTGCGCACCCGCTATCTCCAAGAATTGCAGTCCTTGTTTGAACTGGGCGCGGATGACGTCGTGCCCGAAGAGTTTGAAACCTCGGTGGAGATCTTCACCCTGGTCCTGAGGAAATACCTGGTGGCCAAAGAGGAGATCGAAAGATTTGTCACCCAGGTGCGGGCCGATGGCTACCTGGTTTTACGAGGCATTTCCAAAGAGTTGGATGCCGGTCTCCGACACCTGCATGACTTCGAGATCAGCACCTTCCGCTTGGGTGAGCGGGCTCCCCTGGCAGGCAAGTCCCTGGCCCAGGTGGAGCTGCGCAAGCGGCACGGAGTAACGGTCCTGGCCATCCGCCGCAACTCCCAGATGCTGCCCAATCCGGAGCCAGACATGCAGCTATTGGCCGACGATCTACTGATTGTCATGGGGACCCCCGAGAATCTCAGCAACTCCGCCTGGTTATTCAAAAGCCCAGAGGAAAGGTCATGAATCCCTTCATTGCCATGGTCATTGGCGCCATCTTGGGTTTAAAACGAGTCTGTCCCAAATGCAAGAGAGTTCAAATTGTCTCTTCGGACAAGAGGCGGGATACGGTGCCCTGTAAGTTCTGCGGCACTGATATTCCGCCGAAGCGTTGAAAATTGACTGGTTTAGAACCGACCGGTTCAAAGCATAACCTTCGAGCCTCACAGGAGATTTTATCATGGTGACATATTCTTATCCCTTTAACCGCATCCTCATCCCCTATGACGGCAGCCCTGCGGTGAATAAGGCTCTGGAGTGGGCTGCAAGCCTAGCCCGGGCCGGAAGCGAAGCCGTGGAAAAGGTCACCCTGCTTCGGGTCATCGGCGGCGCGTATCTGGCCCGGCACATTCAAAACGTAGACCTGCGCGTCACCCGCATGGACCAAGACGCGGCTTGGCGCCGGATGAGACAGCACCATCTCGATCATGAGATCATGCCGCTCTTGGAGGAAGGCAAGCGCTTCTTAAGGGAGAAAGGAGTGGTGGCTCCCATCGAGACCCGGGTCTCTGAAGGCAAAATCGGGGAAGAGATCATCCGTCTGGCCACCGAGGGCGGTTACACCACCATCGTCATGGGGCGGCGAGGATTGTCCCCGGTAAAGGGGTTGCTCCTGGGAAGTGTGACTCGCCAAGTCTTGTCTTTAGCTCAAAAAATGACCGTTTTCGTGGTGGGTCAGGAAGCGATCTTCGACCCTGATTGCCCCATTTCTCCCCTGCTATTGCCGGTGGACGGCTCGGAGCCGAGCCTGGCCGCGGTCCGCCAGGGGGCCGGCCTGGCCAAAACCTGGGAGCAATGTCAGCCCAATCTGACGTTGTTGCACGTCATCGATTTTGTCAAAGTAAGCGCCTCACTCAATGCCGGGACCGCATCTCTGGTCAAGGAAGGAGAAGAAATTTTGTCCTCTGGCCGTCAAATTTTGAAGGAAGCCGGCCTGGAAGGACTTTGTACCGATAAGTTACAGGTGGGAGCCCCGTCACGCCTTATCACCGATGAAGCGGCGGAAGGCAGGTATGCCTTGGTCCTAATGGGAGCACGGGGGTTATCCCACTTGAAGCAGTTATTTCTTGGCAGCGTCTCCAGCGATGTCGTGCATCGAGCCGCAAGAGCCATTATAGGGATAGTATATCTCTGAAAAAGAAGGGGAAGAGTGACAATTTTTCGGAGGAAGGATGCACTGGTATCAGTTTGACATTAATCGGATTTTTGCAGACCTGGACACCACCGAGCATGGCTTGACCGATTCCGAAGCCAGGGAGCGTCTGCAGAAGTTCGGACCCAACAAACTGGCGGAAGAGGAAAAGATCAGCAAATTGAAAATTCTTCTGCACCAGTTCAAGAGTCCCTTGATCTATATTCTGCTCATTGCCGCGGTGGTGACTGCTATTCTCCAGGAATACAAGGACACCGGAGTAATCGTGGCAATTTTGCTCCTGAATGCCTTAGTGGGCTACATTCAGGAGTATAAGGCCGAAAAAAACGTCCAGGCCTTGAAAAAAATGGTAGTGGCCAGGGCCCGGGTGCTGCGGGATGGCAAAGAGCAGGAAATCAACAGTGAGGAACTGGTGCCGGGGGATATTGTGTTCCTGGCTTCCGGCGTCCGGGTGCCAGCTGACCTACGTCTTATCAAGACCATTGAGCTCAGGGCCGATGAGTCTATGCTCACCGGGGAGTCCATTCCGGCAGAGAAAATTACCGCAGTCATCCCAGAGGACAATCTCACCCCCGGTGACCAGAGGAACATGGCCTTTATGGGCGCGGCGGTGGTGAACGGCCGGGCCAAAGGGGTGGTGGTGGCCACGGGGGTGCGGACAGTCCTGGGCCAGATCGCCAGGGACGTCCAGGAGCTCCAGGTGACCAAGGCTCCCCTCCAGGAGAAGATTGAACGGTTTGCCCACACCATCGGCATTATTGTCCTGGTGGCTTCCGCGTTGCTCTTTCTCATCGGCATCCTGGTAGGCGAAAGCGTCAAGGACATGTTCATGACCGCGGTGGCCGCGGCGGTGGCCACCATCCCCGAGGGGCTTCCCATCGTGGTGACCATTACCCTGGCCATCGGCGTGGCCCGCATGGCCCAGCACAACGCCATTATCCGCAAACTGCCGGCGGTGGAGACCCTGGGGAGCACCACCGTCATCTGCTCCGACAAGACCGGCACCCTCACCAAGAACGAGATGACCATACAGCGGGTCTATGACGGAGGTCATATTTATGAACTTACCGGCAGCGGCTATGAACCTGGGGGGGATATCCTGGAGGGGGGACGGCAAATCAACCCCGCCGCCGATGCCGACCTGCTCATGGTGTTCCGGATCGGGTTGTTGTGCAACGAATCAGATGTTTACCTGGAGGATGAACAATACAAGGTGGATGGGGACCCCACGGAAGGCGCCCTTATTGTGTCCGCCATGAAGGCGGGATTGAACCCCGAGGAGGAGCGGGAAAAGTACCCCCAGCTATTCATCATCCCCTTTGAATCGGAGCGGGGTTACATGGCCACCCTGCATCGAAACGGCGAGAGGAACCTGGTCTTTGTCAAAGGCGCGCCGGAAAAGCTGTTGGAACTCTGCAAAGAATGCCGGATGGAGGCATGGGAGGACGTTCCCCGGGTGGCCGACCACTTTGCCCGGGAGGGCTTGCGGGTGTTGGGCATGGCCTACAAGGAAACCCCCGCCCCGCAAACGGAAATCACCATGGCGGACCTGCAAACCGGGCTGATTTTCGCGGGACTCCAGGGGATGATCGACCCGCCCCGGCCAGAAGCCATCGACGCGGTGGCCGGCTGCAAAAAGGCGGGCATCCGGGTGGTGATGATCACCGGGGACCATGCGGTCACCGCGGAGGCCATCGCCAAGAAACTGGGCATCGAGGAAGAAGAGGAAGTCGTGGAAGACCTGGCGGCCAAGCCGGTGGAAGCCATGACCGATGAGGAGCTTTTCTCCGTCTTCAAGGAGGTGGCCAATGTCCTGGCCCAACGATCCGGCCTGAACGGCCAGTCCCCCTCCAGCCTCACCGGGAAACACGTTCGGGCCATGAGCGACATGGAGTTCTTTGCTTTCACCAAGGAAGTACTAGCGGCCCTGGTAAAACGAGCCGGGCCGGAAGGGGCGGTGCGCAAGGTGCTCACCGGCAAGGAACTGGAGGCGATGAGCGATGCCTCTTTGTTTCACCTGGTCAAAAAAGTCTCGGTTTACGCCCGGGTCGCCCCTCACCATAAGCTCCGCATTACCCAACAATTGCTGAAACATGGAGAGATCGTGGCCATGACCGGGGATGGGGTGAACGACGCCCCGGCTCTCAAAGCGGCCCATATCGGCGTGGCCATGGGTAAAACCGGCACCGACGTGGCCAAGGAGGCCTCGGACATGGTCATCGCCGACGACAATTTCGCCAGCATCTACCGAGCGGTGGGGCTAGGGCGGATCGTTTTTGACAATATCCGCAAAGTCACTTTTTTCCTTATCCCCACCGGTATTGCCGCCATTGTTTCCATCCTGGCCACGGTGATGCTGGGGCTGCCGCTCCCTTATCTGCCGGCCCAACTGCTGTGGATTAACCTGGTCACCAATGGCTTGCAGGATGTGGCCCTGGCCTTTGAGCCGGGGGAGAAAGATGTTTTGGACCGGCCACCCCGACACCCCAGAGAAGGGATCATGTCCCGCCTTCTCATTGAGCGCACCATTGTCGTGGCCCTGATCATCTCCGCCGGAATCGTCTACGAATTCGTCCATGCATTGAATCAAGGGGTGTCCCTGGAAAAAGCCAGGACCATTGCCGTCACCACCATGGTCTTTTTCCAGTTCTTCCAGGCCTTTAACAGCCGTTCCGAGATGCACTCCCTTTTCCAGATGAACCCACTGGGGAACCCTTTCCTCTTTTTCGGCACCCTGGCGGCGTTCCTCGCCCACCTGGCCGCTATCTATGTACCGGCCTTGCAGTGGGTCTTCCGCATGGAGCCCATCGGTGCCATGGAGTGGCTGAGGATCGGGCTGGTATCGGTAACCGTGGTTATTGCGGTGGAGATAGACAAGTGGCTGAGGCGGAGGCAGATTATGGCCTCTGTCTAAATAGTGAACCAAGAGGCAAACGGCCCTGGAAAGATATGAACCACTTCCATGTCACCCTCAGATCTGCATTACAGGTAAGGCGCCGGGGGCAGCCCCTCCTTCTCTTGCTGGATTATGACGGCACCCTGGTGGAGATCGCGCCGCGCCCAGAGTTAGCCCAGCCCGCTCCGGAGTTATTGGAACTGCTGGGGCGGCTGGCCGCTCGGGGGGACATGAGGCTGATGGTGGTATCAGGTCGTCCCCTTAGCGACTTGCAGGGACTGCTACCCGTCTCAAGCCTGGACTTTGTGGCGTCCCATGGCGGGGAAATCTTTATTGGCGGTCGGCTCCACCCTCTTCCGCTTGACCCCGCAGCAGATCAAGAGCTTTCCCCATGGCGGAACCTGCTGGTGGCAAGGCTGCAAAATTTTCCGGGATGGTGGATCGAGGACAAGCCTCAGGGGTTTGCTCTCCACTATCGGCAAGTGCCGGAAGAACATGCATTTGAATTCATAGGAATTTTGGAAAGATGGCGGGAACGGCTTCGGCAGGACGGGGGCTTTCAGCTCCTGGCGGGTAAAAAAGTTCAGAAATATTACCGCGTGGAATCAGTAAGGGTTCGGCAATAAAGACAATTTTGTCATTGTTGCCTGGATTTTTCCCAATATATATTGGAGACGATGTAACCGACGAAAGCGCTTTCCAATTCCTACAAGGCCAGGGGCTGACCATCAAAGTGGGCCGACCCGGCACCGAGACGGCAGCATCCCATTTCCTTCCCGATCCTGAAGCTGTGCGTCGCTTCCTGGGTCTTCTCATAGCCCCGCCGGAGGACTTTACATGACGCCTAAATTAGACGAAGTAGCCGAAAATCCCTTTGGGTTCCATGAATGCTTCCTGATGCCTATGCCCCTGGGCAAAAAGGTGGTGAACCTTCGGGAACTGTTAGAAAGCCTGCGGGAGATAGACGAATCAGTGCTTTTCTATCACTTGATTCAATCCCGGCTGGCAATGGGCTATCCGTTGGTGGAATACCCTAACGACTTCGCCCTCTGGGCCGCCAACGCCTTGCAGGACTCCAAGCTGGCGGAAAAGCTCAGCTCTTTCGACCCGTTTGAATACCAGAACCTGATGCTGGTACGCCAGGCGGTAGTGGACATTCTGGAGGAATACCTATGGGACTTGCACGTCGTCCCTTGGGCCCGCCCCGGCTTTGAATTTCACTTCTGCCAGGCCTCGGTGGTGGTGATGCATTCCCTGATTTCCGCCCGCACCCTGAAGGAATTCTGCGGGGCCCTCACCCAGGTGGGGCTGGATTCCATCTACTATCATTTCTTCGAAGCCCGCTGGCGCCTGGGGGAGTTGAAAAGCGACGATTTCTCCTTTTGGATTGAGACCAATTTCGGCTTGCCGGAGTTAGTCACGGCCATTCGGGACCTTGACGTTTACTTTTACAGTCTGAAGGAGGTGCGGGAAACCCTTGCAGGGTTGATCCACCAGCACCTGGGAGAAATCTGTGATCACCCTGGATGATTACGCCCCCATCGTGGGAAAGGAAGTGGTGGGCCAGCTTCACCGTCTGGCCGAACACTTGCAGGGCCGGCGTTTTGTTCACATCAACTCTACCGCCGTGGGTGGCGGGGTGGCGGAAATTCTCTCCTGGGCCGTGCCGCTGTTGAACCAGTTAGGTCTTAAGACCACCTGGGAAGTCATTATGGGTGATCCCGCCTTTTTTGATGTCACCAAGGCTTTCCACAATGGGTTGCAGGGCTTCAAAGTCCACCTGACTCCCACCATGCTGGAACATTACCAAAAAATCAATCAGGAGAATGCCCGGCGCTTTTCCTGGGAGGCGGACATAGTGTTGGTGCATGACCCCCAGCCGGCCTTTCTCATTGAATCGCTGAGGCCGCAGGCGCGGCGCTGGGTCTGGCGCTGCCACGTGGATGTCTCCCGCCCCAACCTGGCAGTGTGGCGATTCTTACGGGAGATTGTTAAACAATACGATGCCTCGGTATTTTCCATGTCTCAGTTTGCCCAGAACCTGCCGCACCCCCAGTACCTAATCCGCCCTTCCATCGATCCTTTGAGTGAAAAAAACCGGGATTTGACGGAAGAGGAGATCAAGGCGGTGTTGCACCGCTTGGGTATTAAGAAAGACAAGCCCCTGATCGTGCAAATATCCCGGTTTGATTCATTCAAGGACCCGGTGGGAGTAATTCAGGCCTTCCGCCTGGTGCGGCGCCATACTCCCTGTAAACTGGTGCTGGCCGGCGGCGAAGCCACGGATGACCCCGAAGGCCCCGAGATCCTGGCCCAGGTGCAGGAGGCCGCCCGGGGCGAACCGGACATCCAGGTCCTGCTGCTGCCCCCTGATGCGCACCACGAAGTCAATGCTCTGCAGCGGGCCGCGGACATCATTGTGCAAAAGTCCACTCGGGAAGGCTTCGGCCTCACGGTCACCGAGGCCATGTGGAAGGGCAAACCGGTCATCGGGGGCGCGGTGGGAGGCATTGTCCTGCAACTGCGGGATTACCACACCGGCTTCTTGGTGCATTCCCCCGAAGGCTGCGCCTTCCGCATCCGCTACCTGCTGCACCGCCCGGAGATGGCCCGCCGCATGGGACAGATGGCCCGAGAGTTCGTGCGGAACCACTTTCTCATAACCCGTCATATCCGGGACTATCTTACTCTGATGATCCTCCAGGACAATCCCGACAGCCGTCTCATTGAACTATAGCAATTCAAGGAGATCATTATGTTTTGGGACAAGGATAACTTAAAAAGGCTGATAGAAGAGAGGTTGAGCGACTTCCAGATCATCCTAGTGTCCAACCGGGAGCCATATATGCACATATACAAGGGCGGGGAGGTGGAAACCATTATCCCCGCCAGCGGCATGGCCATTGCCCTGGACTCCCTGATGCAGACTTGCGGCGGCACCTGGGTGGCCGCGGGCAGTGGAGAAGCCGACCGGGAGGCCTGCACCGATGGGGACTCGCTCATAGTGCCGCCCCAGGCCCCCCGGTACAAATTGCGGCGCCTGTGGCTCACCCGCCAGGAAGAGAACGATTATTACTACGGCTTCTCCAATGAAGCCTTATGGCCCCTATGCCATGTGGCTTATACCCGGCCTCGGTTTGACTCCGGCCAGTGGGAGACCTACAAGTCCGTCAATCGCAAATTCGCCGAAGTGGTCCTCTCCGAGGTGGCCGATCCCCGGCGCACCATCGTCTTCATTCAGGACTATCATTTCGCCCTGTTGCCCCGGATGCTCAAAGAAGCGGAGCCCAATCTGGTTGTGTCCCAATTCTGGCACATCCCCTGGCCCAACTATGAAATCTTCCGCATCTGCCCCTGGGGTCCGGAAATCTTGGACGGCCTCCTGGGTAACGACTTGTTGGGCTTTCATCTGCAATACCATTGCAACAATTTCTTCGACACGGTGGACCGCACCCTGGAAGCCCGGGTGGACCTGGAAAGATTTTCCATTTTCCGCCAGGAAAGAGAGACTCGGGTGCGGCCATTTCCTATCAGCATCGACTTCGACCGCTTCGAGGCCTGGGCACGAGCGCCTCAAACCCAACGGCGCCTGCAGGAGCTGCGGCATAGCCTCAGCCTGGGCGGCCTCAAGGTAGGGCTGGGAGTGGACCGTCTCGACTACACCAAGGGGATTCCGGAGCGCCTGGAAGCACTCGACATCTTTTTCCGCAAATACCCCCGGTACCAGCAACGCTTTACTTTCATTCAACTGGGGCCCCAGTCACGCCTCCATATCCCCAGCTACAGGCAGCTCAATGCCCTGGTGGATTCCTTGCTGGAGGAGATCAATTCGCAATATGGCCAGGGACGTTGGAAGCCGGTGATCATGTTAAAAGGCCATTACTCCCAGGAGGAGGTGGTGGCCTTCTACCAGTTGGCAGATCTAATAGTAATTAACTCCCTCCATGACGGCATGAATTTAGTAGCGAAAGAATATGTGGCCAGCCGGGTGCAGGGCGAAGGGGCCCTGCTTTTAAGTCCCTTCACCGGGGCCGCCCGGGAATTGACCGGGGCCTACACCGTCAACCCTTATAACCCCGAAGAGATTGCCGATACCATCTTCCTGGCTCTGGAAAACGAGGCGGAACAAAAAGCGTCGCGGCTGGCCGCCATGCGGGCCTGGGTCCAGGAGCATAACATCTTTCAATGGTCTGCGCATTTTCTTCAAGCCCTGATTCACCTCCCCAAAGAAGACTGACAGTCGGCAGTCTTCCGGTATGAATCCACGAAGCGAGGTCTTATCATGCGCCATAAATCGGCACCGCCTTTAAAAACGATAGCTTATTTTTCCATGGAAGTCGGTTTGGAATCTGGCATTCCAACGTACGGCGGCGGACTGGGCATCCTGGCCGGAGACACCTTGCGCTCCGCGGCCGACCTGGGGGTGTCCATGGTAGGGGTAACCCTCCTGCACCGCAGCGGGTATTTTCGTCAGCATCTGGACCCTGGTGGAAACCAAACCGAAACCCCGGACTTATGGAACCCGGAAGATATACTGCATCCCCTGGAACCTAAGGTCGCCATAACCATCGAAGACAGGCAGGTCCGGGTGCGGGCCTGGCGCTATGAGATTCAGGGCTTATCCGGACACAAGGTGCCGGTGTATTTCCTGGACACCGCCTTATCGGAAAATACCCCTTGGGATCAAACCCTCACCGACCACCTCTATGGCGGCGACAGCCATCATCGTCTCTGCCAGGAGGTCGTCCTGGGGATGGGCGGCATGGCCATATTGTCGGCCTTGGGGATAAAGGACCGGGTAATCTACCATATGAATGAGGGGCATTCCGCTCTTCTGTCCCTGTCTTTGTTAGAATCCCGGCTCCAGGGAAGGGAAGGCTTAATCCACACGGAGGCCGATGTGGAAGCGGTGCAACGCCAGTGCGTGTTTACCACCCATACCCCGGTGTCGGCGGGCCACGACCAGTTCCCCTGGGAACTGGTTAAGCAGGTTTTGGGCCATGACCGGGCCGCCCTGCTGGAAGCCACGCAATGTTGCGTCGATATGAGCCTTAACATGACTTACCTGGCCCTGCGTTTTGCCCGCTACATTAATGGAGTGGCCATGCGGCACGGGGAAATCTCGGTGGGCATGTTTCCCGGCTACCCCATTGACGCCATTACCAACGGGGTGCACGCCGTTACCTGGACCTCCCCGCCTGTTGCCGACCTTTTTGACCGGCACATCCCTGAGTGGCGCCGGGACAATTTTTATCTCCGCTATGCAGTGGGTGTTTCCCTTCATGAGATACAGCAGGCCCACGCTCAAGCTAAACAGGAACTCCTGAAAGAAGTGGATAGACGCCGCGGGGTGCATCTGTCAGAAAACGTCCTGACCATAGGCTTTGCCCGGAGGGCAACCACCTATAAGCGCCCAGACCTCCTGTTTTCCGACCTGGACCGGCTACGCGGCCTGGCCCGGCAGGTGGGGCCGATCCAGGTGGTTTTCGGGGGCAAGGCTCACCCCCAAGACGAAGGCGGCAAGGACATGATCCGGCGGGTGTTTCAGGCCGCCGCCGCCCTGGGCGACGCCATGCCGGTGGTTTACCTGGAGAACTACGACATGTCCCTGGGGAAAATCATCTGCGCCGGCGTTGACCTGTGGCTCAACACCCCTCAGCGCCCCCAGGAGGCCTCGGGGACCAGTGGCATGAAGGCCGCTTTGAACGGAGTCCCCAGCCTGAGCGTCTTGGACGGCTGGTGGGTGGAGGGCCATGTGGAGCACGTGACCGGGTGGTCCATCGGCGATAACTCCGAGAGCCCCGCCGAGCCCTCCCAGGACGCCGCCTCGTTGTATGATAAACTGGAGAGGGTGATTATACCTCTGTACTATGGCAAACCCGAGGCCTACGCCAAAATCAGGCGCTCCGCCATCGCTTTGAACGGCTCATTTTTCAACACCCAGCGCATGGTTTCCCAGTATGTCACGAACGCCTACTATCCTTTTCAAGAAAATTCCCGGAACTGAGGATATGCTAAAGCTTGTGGGTTGCAACCCAGGTTGGGAGCCTGTCGCAAGTTATGTCGCAAGATTGTCGCATCTTAACCTGACATCGGGGTCTGACTGAAGGGCAGCGCCTGCCGCGAGCTTGGTTATTCACTTCTTACGATCATAGGCATCAGGGCTTCATAGATTTTCTCCTGCATCTCTTCGTCCAGGGTGTGGTTGGCGATGAGTTCCCGGATGGTCTCTGCCAGGCTGCGCAGGAAGCACTCAACCCAGTCCCAGTTCCTGGATGGAAAAATGCGGCGCGGCTAGGAGGCGCTCCCCGAAGTCGTTCAGTACCGGGCGTAATGATACCGTCCGCTCCACGGCCCAGATGACATCCAGCAACTGGCGTTGGATTTCCAGGGTCAGAGGCAGACCGGCCCGGCGTTTCACCCACTGGCGTAGGACCTCATAGCCGCTCACTACATAGCCCCAGGCGTCCAGGGAGACCGGGGAGGCGTAGGTTTCCGCCGCCAGGCACAGGCGGCGGCTCTGGGGGTTATAGTCACTCTTTTCAATATTGGTTGTAGGCCCCTGGATGGTGAGGGAACCGTCGCCGGGATAGCACTCCCGGAAGCTGTGCCAGTTGACCAGGCGCTGCCCCAACTCCATGCCTTCCTGGAACAGGCCGTAATCCCAGGGAAAGGGGACCCGAGGGAAGCTCTGGACCAATTCCCGGGCGAACCTCAAGCTGTAGCCCTCCCAGCCCAGCACCCCATAGCAATAGGCGAAAAGCTCTTCCGGCCCGACTGCCCGGCCCCAACGAGAGGACAGGTTTTCCAGGAGGGCGGGACGGAAGTTGTGGGTGCTCCAGGCGCCATTGGAATGGTCCCAAAGCGGGAAGATATAACTTTGGTGCCCACCAAAAGCATGGAGATTTGGGAGACAAGTCTGCAAAAAGGCCACAGGCCCTCTTCCATGACGGTCATGTCGGGACGCTAAAGAAACGTTAGATGAACCCCACCAAAGCCTTAAGGAATTTCTGCGGTCATATTCTATATAGGAAGGATGATAGTAAATAAATTCGTTGTCTAAAGGACGGTAAGCATATGGGATAATCAAATTCTCATCAAATGGGATTGCCGCGGCACGATGGTAACTCTTATCCCTGGTATTATGGAAAATCTCTGCTTTTTGCGACTCCGAAGCCGCCAGAAAATTCTGAATTTTTTGAGCTAAAAGACTGCGAACCGGGGCCACTACCAATTCATCCCGTTTTGTTTGCACACCGCTAATCTTTTTTTGGAATATGACAGACAATTCCGGCCAAGCGGCAAAATCCGCCCCCAGGCCTGGATAAAAGGGGTCCTGGCCGCTCCCACGCACTGGCACAAAGCGGCCCAGGGGAAGGTCCGCGGGGAACTGGTTCAGCCATTCTTCCTTACCGGCCCTGGTCCCCCACTCCTCAGTGTAAAAAACTTCCGCCTCGGCTTCGCCCCGGGAGCCGTCGGCCACACACACCGCGACGGCCACCCCCACCTGGATGTCAAAGACGTTCTGGTCCAGCACCACGCCCGCGGGCAAAGGCGCCCGGCCGTCGCCGTGCAGGTCCAGGATATATATGCGGTCGAAGCAGCGCCGGAACATCTGCCGCATGCCTCCGAAGGCCCCGCCCACGAGCCAGCGGGAATTGGTGATGAAGCTCAGGATGCCCCGCTTGGCCGCGTGTTCCTGCTCAAAGAGCTTCCACAAGGCCCAGCGGTAAAAATAGGCGTACCATTCGGCCAGGTTCTTTAAATCGACCCGGTATTCCGGCGGCACCCCCTGGCGAAAATCCTCCATCAGGACTTCCCAGACCCAGCCGGTTTCGGCCTTGCCCCGGCCATAAGGGGGATTGCCCATAATCACCATGATGGGGATTTCCGCCTTGACCCGGTCCGCGCCCTGGCGCTCCTCGGTGATGGGCGCGGACATGAAACCGAAGTGCGGCGTCACCTGGGGTTGGCCGTAGGAGGGGGTCAGGGTGTCGGTCAGATAGATGGGCAGGCGCCCCGCGGGCCGGCCGCGGTATTCCTGGATGGCGGTGGCCATGCGGTAATGGGCCACGGCATACGGCCCCACCTGAATTTCAAACCCATGCAAATGGTTGCCCAGGTGAGTGGCGGCCTGGGGCACCGCGGCCTCGCCCATGGCCCGGCGCACGTGGCGGCAACCTTCGCCCAGGGCGGAGACCAGGTAGGTGCCGGTGCCCACCGCGGGGTCGAGGATGTCAATGCCCTCATCGGCCAGGCCATAGCGCTTATGGAAAACGTCCACCAGCAGGCGGTTGATGACCCGGGTCTGGAAATTAACTACTGGCGGAGGGGTATAGTAGCTGCCCCGCTTGCGCCGCAGTTCCGGGTCGTATTCCGCCAGAAAATCTTCATAAAAATAGAGCAGGGGGTCGTGCGTCGGGTCTTCGTAGGCCAGCACCCCGGGGTCCACCTGGTTCACCAGTTCCAGCAACGACGCCAGGCTCCAGCCCACCATGGCGGTGACCGGGGGTTGGGCCAGGAGATTGAGGGTTGCGGCCAGCAGCCGGTGTTTTTCGGGGCTGATAAAGGCGTGAGCCGTGGTCAGGGTGAGAGTCTGGCCGGTGGCTTGGCGGGCCAATAACAATCCATAAGCCAGAGTCTGGGCATAAGCGTCGGCAAACTCCTTTTTGTCCAACTCGAAAAACAAGATGTCCCGGAATTCAGAATAAATCTGGCCCAGAGGGGAGCCGGGAGGAGCAACTTCCATGGCCTCCTCCACTGCGCCCCGGACAAGCCGGGCGGCCCGGGCCAAATGTTGGCAAAGCTGAGGAGGCTTGGTGATATAGGGGATGGAGTAACTGAAAAACCGGACAAGCAGTTCCAGGGCCGGGGCCGGATCATGAGCCTCAATCCGGGCGGTATAAGGAGCGGCAGGGTCCAGGCAGGGCCGGGGCACCAGCGCCGCCTGCATGACCTCGTTTTTTTCCTGA
>Ga0194125_10002782_pt1 | contig 28745 bp, 27 predicted proteins | sample TA2KigC250mmetaG_FD_148626 | JGI IMG/M metagenome (GOLD analysis project Ga0194125, IMG submission 148626) | Freshwater microbial communities from Lake Tanganyika, Tanzania - TA2015034 Kigoma Deep Cast 250m | ecosystem: Environmental > Aquatic > Freshwater > Lake | place: Tanzania: Lake...
GCCGTTTGAGAATGCTCACTTTTTCTTGAGCCTGGTAATTATTACGTTGTTTGCGCATGGTGAATTCCTCCGTTTTTGTACGCTAACTCAAACGATTGAATTCTCCAATTCACGCTGAACCAAAACAACCGATAAGGCCCTCATGGTTTTTTTCAGCATGGCACTTCTGTGTTGATTGTTGTTGTAAGATTTTGCCGGGTATGAATTTAGCAGAAAAAAACAACAAAAAAAGCAATTACCGCACTCTGCGGCAAGCTCATTCATCAGCAATCCCTGTTGTTTTCGTCTGATCATGCACCGCATCAAGAATCTCCTCAAAAGCCTGCAGCAGTTCCGGCCGTTCCGTATCCGGAACTTTGCCGGCATCGAGGCAGCGGTTGAAAACCTCGAGTTCGCTCAGTTCTTCGAGCGATTCTTCCTGCGAAAGCCGCTTGATAGCAAGTTCCGTAACCCGTTTGTTTTTTATTCTGCGAATTTCAAGGGCAGAACCGTTGACCGTTTCTTCGATAATGCCCCTGAGATCTCCCGGCTGTTCATCGCCGGAGTACTCGATCTCCAGCCATGCGCCGCTGCCTGAAGCCCTGAGTTCAAGAATACGCGAAGTGATGGTTTCGAGATTCCCGACGATACGTTCAAGAGGCTGAAAACAGGGCACGGGAACCGTGGCGATCACCCGATCGCCTCCGTTATACTCCACAAGAACAACCTCTTTCTGCTGCCCTGCCTCACCGAACCCCATGGGAATAGGTGAACCGCTGTAGCGCAGGTGATCCTCCCCTGCCACGCGCTGTGGAACGTGCAGATGGCCAAGGGCGAGGTAGTCGATGCCGGCGGGAAAAATCGAACGGCTGACGTGGGCCAGCGAACCGACATAGATTTCTCGCACCCCGTCACCCTCGACGGTCGTTCCCCCCGCCGTGAACAGGTGCCCCATGGCGATCATGGGCAGACCCCCCCCTTCCTGCAGCCGCATCTGCTCGCCCGCCTGGCAGACATCGCGGTAATGACGCTCGATGCCGTCGATCAGCTTGCGGTTCTTCTCCTCCATGCTCTCGCCCGCTCCCACGGTTCGGACATCGCGATCGCGCAGATGCGGCACGGCACAGACGATGGCTTCGGCTTTTCCCTTCAGGTCGCGAAGTACCACAACTTCGTCCATCGGATCGTCGGCCGGAGAGCCGACAACATGCACGTCGAGCGCACGGAGCAGGGTTTTCGGCGCATCGAGAAACGATGGAGAATCATGGTTGCCGGCAGTGATCACCACATGGCGGCAGACCTTCGAACGGGCTATCCGGTTAAGAAACCCGTAATAGAGCTCCTGTGATCTCGTTCCCGGTACGGACGTGTCGAACACGTCTCCCGCCATAAGCAGCGCATCGACCCGCTCTTTTTCGGTCAGATCGACAAGCCAGGTGAGGAATGCCGAGAATTCATCGTAACGGGTTCTGCCGTAAAGCGTTCGCCCCAGATGCCAGTCGGATGTATGGAGAAATTTTATACCCATTCGAGATCTGCTTCAGAGCCGGTTATTCACGCTGCTTTGTTCATAATCTTCGATTCTGTTAAACGAATATTCGTATTCGTAACTCATCGGAACAATCTCATTGTACTCTTCAATGCTTGCGTTCGACAAACAAGCCTCAATAATGCGTTTGCCTGTATGAAGCAATTCATCCTTCAGGTATTTCTGCAGTTCGTTTTTAAAAAACACCTCGAGCATTTCTGCTCCGGCATCGTAACCCTCGAACCCGACTTCAGGCTGGCTGTAGACTTTCAGGAATCTTGAAGGTATTTTCGAGCCTTCAAGGGTCAGATAATTCAGCTCGTAGCCCAACAGCGGGCAACGGGCAGGCTGATATTGATCGCTTTTGAGCTGCGCCGCACCTCTTCGCGTGAGGTATTCCCGCATAAGCAGTTGAGGCTTGAACCCGACAGCCCAAACCCCGATATTCTGGTTGGGAACCAGCGTGAAAGTTGTACGCGGCGTATCGATTATCTGCTTGAGCAACATATTGGCATGAGGAATTCTTTTTCCTGTAGCAAAAGGCCAATATGAACCGACGCCTTCGCTTTCCATCCCTCCTGAGCTGACAATACTGGGGTTATTGTGCCCGCGCGGCGCCACCAGTCTCCACAACCAGGCCAAAGCAGGCGGAAGAACATGAAACAACCCGGCAATTCCATACGATGGGTTTTCTTTTGTGCAAACCGGGGCACGTAAACCGAAACTCCTGATATCAACCGAAACCGGCCGGTTAACGACATTCGGAACCGATTTTCTGGGTATAATGACTCTTGGATTCGGACAGGATTTTCCGGGTTCGTCCTGAATATGATTCCAGATTAAAGCGGTTGATCCGGGCTGAGTTTCGATATTTAAAAATAATAGCGGCAATAATGGATTAATTGTATTCTTTTCCAAAGACGGGTCGTCGCCATATTGTTTTACGCTGTCAACACGAACAAACCATGCGTTTTCAGCGTCAATAATGCGCATCTTGCCGTCTTTTAACTGAACAGAAGGATGGCAGAAAGCCATATCATCGGCTACCGAATTGAAAGTACAAAACCGGGGAATGGTAATGAACCGTTCTTCGCCGGTTAATGTATTGCGCCCCAAAAGCACGCGTCCGTCGGGTTCTCTTATAATATGCTGGTGCATTTCGCTTTTTCCGCCGCCGCTGGCACCCTCATGCATAAAAGTAGTTACATTATCGTAAGGGCTGATAGATTGCACGGCAGAGCAGTGCGCAATAATCCAGTTTTCTTTTTCGGCTTCTGTAAGCATAACTCCGTAAAGACCTTTTTTTGCGCTTGGTCCCGGATATAAATTATATGAATACAGCTCATGAATTGATTCTGTGCGATTGTGGACAACAACCTGTTTTCCGTTAAAATGAGTATGTCTGAAGACAGGAGCCACAAAAATCACCGACTTTAATACAGCATTATTTTTCAGGTCATCAACTGCCACCATCTCCTGCAGCATCGACAGACCCAATGCGAAAAATGCAGCGTTTGACGGAGCGATGGCAATTCCTAATGAACCGATATTTTCCCTTCCGGCAAAGTAAAAGAAAACAGCGAGATCCTGTTTTTTTAACCAATCGAAGGTTTCTGTCTGCAGCGCTGAAAATTCATATCCATATTTATCTATAAATCGTTTTTTATCTGTTGGTTTGTTATCGGCAATTACCATGGTTCCGGGATCCCTTCTGCGCATATATGCTTCGGTATAATTAGCCGATATACCATTTTTTACTCGTTGCACAACTGCTTCCGCATAAATCCCTTTACCGGGAACATCGTATTTCACTTCATACTCAATATTGTCTTTTCCATTTGTAGCAGCATCCGATAACTCTCCCGTTGTATTAAAAACAGTATAGCTTCTGCACTCGGTCAATACTTCTCTGATATTATTCGGAATAATAATATTTTTATCATTCAATACAGTCAGTAAATTTGTCATATTGTATTATTTTTTGAGATTATATGCTTTATTCAATGTGTTGTTTTTGTGATTATTAAAAAATCATAGTATTCTCATGTGTTTCGGTTTTATATTTAATTGCAATGCTGGTTAACAGCTGATTTTTTTTCGAGGTGTCCTGAATGATGCGTGTTAATAATTGTTAATTAACTCAAATCCATATTGAGTATTTATCTCTCCTATTCAATAAATAATTACAGATTATTTCCCGGAACGATTATTCCAGGTTAAATAAGGCAGGCAAAAACATTCGATTCCTGTTGATTTTCATAGGAAACAGGATTTTAAGTGTCAAATATAGTGCTTTTATCTTAAGGAACCACAAAACAGACCCAAAGAACCAACAGTTTTCAATAATTTTACAGAACAAGGCATTCAGTGCTTGCAGCCTCAGGCTGTGCGCTTGATGGGCACATCTAAAAAGTGTCATGAGCGCTTCGAGAGCAAGGCGGACGAAGCGCAGAAACCGGAGTGTACGTAGAGTACATGAGGCTTTCGAGCACCGACCAACGCTGCTATCGAAACGCGCAACAAGTTTTTAGAGGTGCCCTGATGTGTGAGGGAGGTTTTCGGACAGAGTCAGCCTGAAAATTCAAGGTCACGGCCTTCACTTCCGGTCACAACCTCAGAAAGCCGGAACTTCTCGGGTTCAGTGAATTCGGCAGCGGTAACCGGCATGTTCGTATTGTCAAACATCGGTTGCGATACGCCGTACCTGCACATTGGGATCCGGAAAGCCCGACAGTTCGCAAATAACATAATAGAGCGGCCCGTTCATGAGATAAGCCACCTTCATCCAGTCGGGTACATGAATGCAGTCAAGCCCCGGAAGGCCTTCATAGTTCGCTGTTGCAATGTTCCGAAAACAAAAAAAATGGTATGCGAGTATTTCCGATCCGAAAAGCAGCATCCAGTAAAACAAAACGAATAACAGGAACTTAATCGCAAGACTGCGATTGGCAAAAAGCCTTACAAAGTATGAGAACATCAGGTAGACCCCGAACAATCCGACCGCCCATGCGAAAAGCGGATATACGGTATATCCTCCCATCAGAAGCATCTCCCTGTTATAGCCATACTGCTCCCTGGCAATGAAAAACCAGCAGCAGGCAACAAGAGAGGCCGCAATAAGATGAATCAGCGCATGCCGCCGTCCAGTAACAATAAGGTAAGGAAAAAGAAAGAGATAGACAGACATCATGGTAATATCGGCACGTAGCTGGCTGAAACCGAGTGAAAACAGCACTGCCAAACTGATTAACTTGTCAGCAAACATGACAGGCACACTGAAAGATCGGATAATAGAAACAGGAGCGCTCATCGGCATGAATCTGTTGATTAACAAAAACAGGATTTTCTGTCGGAAGCGATTTCAAGAACACCAGGGCACCTCGATAAGGTGTCGTAAGCGTCCATAGTTCCGACGATATCAAAACCGTTACGGTATCCCGGATAACGGTTTTGAAGAACATTGCTTCGCAGGCTTGATTCGACTGTTAAGAAACCCTTAATAGCGCTCCTGCGATCTGTTTCCCGCTACTGAGGCATAGTACACGTCTTCGGCCACGAGCAGCCCGTATGCCAGTAGGACGTATGGCGATTTTATGCTGTCGAGACGTTTTCATGTTCGTTCAGCCTGCAGGTTGCGGCACGCGCCACTCAATCGTTCCAGCACCAATCACGTACCTCCGGCATATCCTCGCCATATCTGGTTATGAACTCTCTGTGCTCGATCAGACGGTCGCGGACATATTGTTTGATGTATGCGGCCTGCGGCCTCAGGCGCTCCACGCGGTTGGCCACGTCGGCTACAAGATGGAAGCGGTCGAGGTCGTTCATGACTACCATGTCGAAAGGCGTGGTGGTCGTGCCCTCCTCCTTGTAGCCTCGCACGTGCAGGTTCGGATGGTTGGTGCGGCGGTAGGTCAGCCGGTGGATCAGCCACGGATAGCCGTGATAGGCGAAAATGATCGGTTTGTCAGTGGTGAACATATGGTCGAAATCGCGGTTGTCAAGGCCGTGCGGATGCTCCTCCTTCGGTTGCAGGGTCATGAGATCGACCACGTTGACCACCCTGATCTTCAGCCTGGGCGCCAGACGGCGCAGAATCTTCACGGCGGCCAGCGTTTCGAGCGTCGGTACGTCGCCGGCGCAGGCCATTACCACATCCGGATCGCCGCCGTCATCGTTCGAAGCCCACTCCCAGATGCCGATGCCGGTGGTGCAGTGCCTGATGGCCGATTCCATGTCGAGCCACTGCCACGCGGGTTGCTTGCCAGCCACGATCAAGTTGATATAGTTGCGTGAACGCAGGCAGTGATCGGTCACCGAGAGCAGCGTGTTGGCGTCAGGCGGCAGATAGACACGGATCACCTCGGCCTTCTTGTTCACTACATGGTCGATGAAACCCGGATCCTGATGCGAGAAGCCATTGTGATCCTGCCGCCAGACGTGTGACGTAAGGAAATAGTTCAGCGAGGCGATGGGCCTCCTCCAGGGTATCTCGCTGTCGGTCACCTTGAGCCACTTGGCATGCTGGTTGAACATCGAATAGATGATGTGAATGAACGCCTCGTAACAGGAGAAAAAGCCGTGGCGGCCGGTAAGGAGGTACCCTTCGAGCCACCCCTGGCAGGTATGCTCGGAAAGAATCTCCATCACCCTGCCATCAGGTGAGAGATGATCGTCTGACGGCAGGGTCTCGGCCATCCAGGTACGATCGGTCTCCTCGAACAGATCGCCAAGACGGTTAGAGGCGGTCTCGTCCGGGCCGAAAACGCGGAAATTAGCCGTCTTTTCGTTGAGCTTCATGATGTCGCGCAGGAAGCGTGACATCGGCTTCGGTGCTTCGGCCTCCACCGAACCCGGCGACGGAAGGTCGAGCGCGTAGTCGCGGAAATCGGGCATACGCAGCTCCCTGAGCAATAGACCTCCATTTGCATGCGGATTGTCGCCCATGCGCTTCTGTCCTTTCGGAGCCAATGCCTGAAGCTCAGGCAGGAGCACACCGTCAGGCGAAAACAGCTCCTCTGCCCTGTAGCTCTTCAGCCACGATTCAAGCAAAGCCATGTGCTCGGGATTGTCGCGTACCGTGCTGAACGGCACCTGATGCGAACGCCAGTTTCCCTCGGCCGGTTTGCTGTCAACCACTTTCGGTCCTGTCCACCCTTTTGGCGAGCGGAATACGATCATCGGCCACATCGGTCGACCGGTCACACCCTTCTCTCTCGCCAGTCGCTGGATTTCAGCGATCTCGTCGAAACAGCGATCCATGACGGCAGCCATTTCCGGGTGCATTCTTGACGGATCGTCGCCCTCGACGAAATACGGTTTATAGCCATAGCCGGTCATGAGCTGTTCCAGTTCCTCATGCGAAATACGAGCCAGAACGGTCGGGTTGGCGATTTTGTACCCGTTCAGATGCAGAATCGGCAGCACCGCGCCATCTCGCCCGGGGTTCAGGAACTTGTTGCTGTGCCATGCCGTAGCGAGCGGCCCGGTCTCCGCCTCGCCGTCGCCAATAACACAGGCCGTGATGAGGCCGGGATTGTCAAACACCGCTCCGTAAGCGTGTGATAACGCATAACCGAGTTCTCCCCCCTCGTGGATCGAACCCGGAGTCTCCGGAGCCACATGGCTTGGAATGCCGCCGGGAAAAGAAAACTGACGGAACAGGCGCTTCATGCCCTCCTCGTCGAATGACACATCGGGGTAATACTCGCTGTAGGTGCCTTCAAGCCAGACGTTAGCCACCAGGGCAGGCCCGCCATGCCCCGGTCCGGCGATATAGACGATGTCGAGGTTACGGTTCCGGATGATGCGGTTCAGGTGCACATAGAGGAAATTGAGACCGGGAGTCGTGCCCCAGTGGCCAAGCAGGCGGGGTTTGATATGCTCTTTCGAAAGCGGCTCCTTGAGAAGAGGATTATCCATCAGGTATATCTGTCCGACCGAAAGATAGTTGGCGGCCCTCCACCAGCAATGCATCAATTCAAGTTCACGTTCGGTAAGCCGGGTATCGTATTCCATTATGATTATTTATCTTGGGTTTCTGTAATCGGTTCATGCCGGCAGCCGCCGGTTCTGCCGTTTTTTTCCATGCGCACCACACTGTGAAAGGGCCACAGCCCCGGAGAAACGCCGTCAGCCGGCTTCAAGTGCCCGCCTGGTCTCCCTCACAATCGTCATCTCCTCGTTGGTCTCCATCACACGCACGACAACAGGGCTCGCATCCTGTGAAATGATTCCTGCATTGTTCATGTTCCTCTCCCGATCGAGCCTGATCCCGAGGAAGCCGAGTCCCGAACAGATACGCTCGCGAATATCCGGCGAATGCTGCCCGATGCCTCCCGTAAAAACAATCAGGTCGAGACCTCCGAGCGCCGTCGCGAGCGCTCCGATGTGCTTGCGAGCGCTGTAGCAGAAGAGCGCCACGGCTTCCTGCGCCCGTTCGTCGCTCTTTTCCGCTTGAAGCAGATCGCGCATGTCGTCGCTTACCCCCGAAACCCCGAGCAGGCCCGACTTTCTGTTAACCATATCCCTCAGGCCGGCGGCATCGAGACGGCCCTGATGCAGCAGAAACAGCACCACGCCAGGATCGAGATCGCCAGTCCGCGTGCTCATCACCAGCCCTCCCGCCGGCGAAAAGCCCATCGTCGTCTCGATGCTCCGCCCGTCAAGCACGGCTGCCATGCTCGCCCCATGGCCGAGATGCGCAAGAATCAGCCGCCCTTTTCGGGCAAGCGGATCGTCCCCGGCTTGCAGTTCACTGAGGATATACTGGTAAGAAAGGCCATGAAATCCATAGCGCAGCACCCCCTCGCGCCGGTACTCCTCCGGTATGGGGCACAGCTTTGCAACCGGCGGGATGGTACTGTGAAAAGCAGTATCGAAACAGGCCACCTGCAACACGCCGGGAAACTCCGAAGCGGCATACCGGATAGCGTTCAGAGCCTGGGGAAGGTGTTCCGGAGCGTAGGGAACAAGTTTGGCTACAGAATCCAGCAGTTCGGGGGTCACCCGTTCGGAAGCGGTGTAGCGAGGCCCACCATGCACCACACGGTGGCCAACAGCATCCGGTATTCCCGGGCCATGGTTCATAACCCATGAGAAAACCTTACGGCATGCTGTCTCATGATCGACCGCCTCCACCCGTTCGCAATCGATATAGCGCCCCCCGGAATCCACAACCGAAAAACGACCCTCATTCAGCCCGATCCGCGTCAGCGATCCGGAAAAAAGCAGCTCCTCCCTCTCCCCGCTCTCGAACAGCGAAAACTTGATGCTCGAAGAACCGGTATTGAGTGCGAGAATCGTTATCAGAGGCTTGTTCATCATGGCACGACAATCTTTTACAGAACAATGCGGGCACAAACAGCAGAAAGAATTCATCTGCTTCCCGGAACAGACAAATATAAGTGTTGAATAAGAATAACCCCGTCTCTCCCTGGTTACGTTCCTTATAATTCCTTCTCATTCATACCCATGATTTTCTGAGGAACTATCAGGTCAACGGGAGTGATATCGGCTCTTGCTGATTTCTAACAGAAACGCAGGAATGACCGGCAGGTTGAACAGCACAGTATTTACTGTCGCGGAATACGCAAGAAGAATCGAATACGGGATACAACCGTGATGTGCCATGGAGTCAGTACAATGCCGGGATCGGCAAGGGATATTGGCAGCAGGAGAGGCTGTCAGAAAAACATGCGATCGGGCCCGCATTGTTACTCGAACTCGATCAGCGCCTGACCGCTCCTGACGGCTTCACCGGGCGACGCCATAATGGCCTTGACGGTTCCGGATGTGTGCGCGGTAATGTTTGTTTCCATCTTCATGGCTTCCAGCACGACGAGAAGGTCGTTCACCTGCAGTTTCTGGCCAACCTGCACATTCACCCTGTTCACAATACCGGCTATCGGGCTGCGACACACCTTTTCATCCGGAAAAGTATCAGGCGGAAGTTGAGAGGCCTGGGGCTTCGGCGCATGCTGTGGGCTCGCCAGAGGCTTGGACTGGATGGTAGAAGTCGGTGCCGGAAAAGAGGTTGGCATGCGCACCTCCTCTCCTTCTATCACATCAACGTCCACAACATATTTTTTCCCGTCTATTGTCAGAGATAACTGCACGGTCAGGCTCCTTATTTGTTGATGCTGAAAGTATGGGAGGACTGGATCGAAACCCGGCCCTGCTGCGACCATGAACTCGGCCCCAGGTTGCTGATAAACCGGGCTTTGCGTATCCTGACATTCTTGCCAAGGTACGCTGCGATCGAAGCAGACATGATCATCAGGAGTTCCGGGGTGATTTCCTCGTTTTCGTTTTCGTTCTGCTGCGCTCTTTCAGGTTCGCTCATTGCTTCTGCGGTTCATAATTGGATTACAGGGGAATCAGCCCATGCTTCTTCTGAGGCCTGAACTCCCGTTTGGAATGAAGGATATCGAGCGCCATAGCCAGATATCGGCGGGTATCGGCAGGTTCGATAATATCGTCAACATGCAGGCGCGAAGCCGAAACATAGGGGGTGGAGAATGTATCCCGGTACTCGGTGATCAGCTCCATCCGCCTGGTTGCCGGATCAGCAGCGGCTTTGATCTCGTTTCGGAAAATCACGTCTACGGCCCCTTCGGCACCCATGACGGCAATCTCGGCCGTCGGCCACGAAATCACCCGGTCAGCATCGAGGTCCTTGCAGCACATCGCCAGATAGGCGCCACCGTAAGCTTTTCTCATGATCACGGTGATTTTTGGCACTGTAGCCGCGGCGTATGCGAACAGCATTTTCGCTCCATGGCGGATGATTCCCCCGTACTCCTGCTCGACGCCCGGCATAAACCCGGGCACGTCAACCAGCGTGATGAGCGGTATATTGAAGGCATTGCAGAAACGGATGAACCGTGCGGCTTTATCGGAAGCGTTGATATCGAGCACGCCTGCCGTGACGCTGGGCTGGTTTGCAACAATGCCCACCGAACGGCCCTGCAGTCGGCCAAGACCGATGACGATGTTCGGGGCAAACGACTCCTGAACCTCCATGAAATCGCTGCGATCGACAAGACGGACAATCACGTCACGCACGTCGTAGCTCTGTTTTGGATCAACGGGTACAATCTCGTTGAGCTGCTTGTCGGGCAGAATGACATCCTCGGCTTCGAGCAAGGGCGGGTCTTCCATATTGTTGGAAGGCAGAAACGAAAGCAGCCTCCTGCAGATTGCAACAGCCTCGAGGTCGTTCTCGGCCACAAAATGCACCACGCCGGAGATGTTCATCTGCGCTGCCGGACCGCCAAGGTCTTCTGCGCTCACCTCTTCGCCGGTTACGGCCCTGATCACGGAGGGGCCGGTAATGAACATGCGCGCTGCCTTTGTCTGGATAATGAAATCGGTCAGAGCCGGGCTGTATGCCGCTCCTCCTGCGCAGGGCCCGCAGATAAGCGAAATCTGCGGCACCACGCCCGAGAGCATGACGTTGTTGTAGAATATCTTTCCATAACCGGAAAGACTGTCGATTCCCTCCTGGATACGGGCACCGCCGGAATCGTTGATGAGAATGAAAGGCGAACCGGTCTTAAGCGAGGCTCGCATCATCTGCACGATCTTCTCGGAATGCATTTCGCCGACAGAACCTCCGCCTACGGTGAAGTCCTGGCTTGCGAGGTGCACCAGACGGCCATCGATGCTTCCTGCGCCGGTCACCACGCCATCCCCGGCCATATCCTTTCCTTCCATACCGAACCGGGAACAGCGATGTACGGCAAATAGTCCATTTTCCTGAAAACTGTCCTGATCGACAAGAGCGTTCACCCGTTCGCGCGCGGTTAGACCTCCGTTGGCATGCTGCCTGTCGATGCGGTCCTGTCCACCACCCTGATGCAGAGTATCCTTCCTGCGGTTCAGCTCGTCTATTCTCGCTTCTATAGTCCTGATTGACTCATTCATTACTCTTGTTGTCTGTATTACTGGTATGGCGCCACGGTCACCTTGTGCTGCCGACCGCTCAGCGTTACAGCGTAGGTAATCGGTCCCGTGATAGCACCCTGATGTCCCTCTGCCGGATGCGTCTCCGATGCCCCCGTTACCGGATCGGTACCAAGGTTGCGCGGCCCCTCGTGGCGTGTAACGAAAAACCTGGGCGCCACCTGGGGAAACAATGCGTAGGTGAGCACATCTTCGTCCGTACCAGTGCATCCCTCAAGCGCAAGTGCTTCGGAACGCAGCTTCTGCCACTCGGGCTTCAGCAGGTCTGCCGGCCGGCAGGTGACAGGTTCCTTTCCCGCATGACGCCGGGCCAGTTCCATCACCTCAGGATTCTTCTGACCGGCCACGGCGCCGTAGTACCCGAGCATGAGATCGGCAAACTCTCCGGTCAGCACCGAATAGCGACCCATAAGTACATTCAGCACCGCCTGGGTACCGACTATCTGGCTGGTTGGTGTGACAAGCGGCACGTATCCCGTATCACGCCGGACAAGCGGAATCTCCTCGAGCACCTCTTTCATGCGATCTCCGGCACCCTGCTGACGCAGCTGGTTCTCCATGTTAGAGAGCATGCCGCCGGGAATCTGGCTCTTGAATATTTTTGTATCCACGCCAGTCACTCTCGACTGGAACTGGCAGTAGCGCTCCAGCGTATTCATGAAATGATTCTTGACGCGAAGCACCTTTTCCATATCTACCTTTGTGGAGTAACCTGTGCCTTCAAGCATTTCAATGAAGCTCTCGGTGGGATTGTGACCAGGGCCGAGACTCATGGAGCTGACGGCGGTATCGACACAGTCAACGCCCGCCTCCACCGCTTTCATGAGGCTGACCAGCGTCACCCCCGTGGTTGCGTGCACGTGCAGGTGCACGCGTATGTCGGGGCCGCAAGCAGCCTTGATACCGCTTACAAGGTCGTACGCCGCCTGGGGCTTGATGAGTGCCGCCATATCCTTGATGCAGATCGAATCCACACCGATATCCTGCAGTTTGCGTGCCTTGTCAACGAAAAATCCGGTACTGTGTATCGGGCTTATGGTATAGGAAATCGTACCCTGAGCATGACCTCCGGCGTTCTTGACGGCTCGAACCGAGGTCCGGATATTCCGGAAATCATTCACCGCATCGAAAATTCGGAACACGTCGATGCCGTTCTCGGCGGATTTCTGGCAGAATCGCTCGACCACCTCATCCTGGTAATGACGGTAACCCAGAAGGTTCTGGCCGCGCAGGAGCATCTGAAGCGGAGTATTCGGCATAAGCCGCTTGAAGGTACGCAGCCGTTCCCACGGATCCTCGTTCAGGTAACGGATGCATGCGTCGTACGTCGCACCGCCCCAGCACTCGATCGACCAGTATCCGGCTTCGTCGAGATCACGGCAGGCACCGATCATATCATCGATGCCGAGTCGAGTGGCAATAAGGCTCTGATGCGCATCGCGCAGCGCCAGTTCAGTAATATCTATAATGCGCCTTGTTTCCATAGCTGGTGATTGTCCCGATTGAAATTCCGGAATACGGCCCCCCGCATAACCGGATAAATGTCCTGTAAACGCAGCCCTCCACGCCGCAATGCGCGCAATATAGCATAATCATGCGCAATCCGCGTTAAAGAATTGTTACATGACAATACCGGATGCGTTGCCCATTTCCGAAGGGCTCTCATTCACTTCCATTCGCAACAGTCATCATCCCTGTTATATCCTTTGTTACCTTGCAGATCCTGCATTTCATAACCGTTGCCCTCATATAACGTTCAGGCCTGAAATACGATTTTCGGCAACCGGTCAACGTCCCTGAGCCTCGCTCCAATCCTGAAAAGTACGGCGGGCAACTGCAAGCCTGGCTCGAAAAACAGGGCTACCGGGCGCTTTCGGAACCCGGGTTCGCTGCGTACGATCCCCCATGGATCATACCCTTCCTGCGGCGCAACGAGGTACAGATCACGATCGAGGCCGATCACGGCTGATGCGGCAGGAATCGATAATGGATTGGCCGCCGTAAGACGGTGTTTGCAGGTTGCCAGTCATGTCGGTGATGTCGGCATGCTTATCGAGGCCAAAAACCCCGCCGTCGCAACCAGGACGCAAGCTACGGGGCCTTCCTATTGCCCCGGAAACCGCTCTCTCTCATTCTGCCCTTCCGGACAATCCGCACGGCACTGAAATCAGCATGAAAACTGTAAGTTGTTCCCTGCAGCATTGCATATCCCCGCTCTCAAGGAACCAGAAAGTCGTCGTGGGCTTCTCCGGGCAGCATGCAGAAGGAATCGAAGCCCTGAATTCGTTTCTTCAGCACCGGAAGGTTGCTTACCTTACAGTTGACGACCCGGAATTTCTGCTGAATGTCAGCGATCCTTCAGCAAAAGCGCATATCCGGAAAAGCCTTGCAGACAAACAAAATCCGGCACCATGAAGATTCTCTGCGCCGTTGATTTTACCGAATCGACTCAAAGGCTTATCACCGCGGCGGAAAAAATTGCTGCCGCATGCCATGGCAGCGTCATCCTGCTGCATGTTCTCCCGCCCGATAACCCGGAAATCGATTTTCACCCCACCATCGAGGCGCATTTCAAACCGCCCGAAAAATATTACCACGAACCGGGTTCCGCTGAAAAAGGCGACAGCGTGCCGATTCTTCACCACAAAACATTCAGGCTGCTGCAGACTATTGCGGACTGGCTGAAAGACCGGAATATCGCATCCGAGCTCTCCATCATTCACGGCGACCCGGTTTCAGGCATTCTGGAAAAAGCCGCTCAACACAACGCGGATATGATCATGCTCGCCTCCCACGGCCATAAAGCCCTTCGCAAACTCATCATGGGTTCCGTCTGCCAGGGCATCCTGCAGAAATCAACCATTCCGGTCACGATCGTGCCGAAGAGGAATGAAGCGACGGACGATGAGTTAAAATGAGATGATTCACGATCAATCCGGATACGTCACGAAAATTCGTCGTAGGCGATCATCTCTTTCCCGACGCCGAGATTGTAGAGCATTCTTTCCACCGACGACACCATAATGGGCGGTCCGCACATGTAGTATTCAATCTCTTCAGGCTCGTCGTGGTTTTTCAGGTAGTTCTCGTAAAGCACGTTGTGAATGAAACCTGTAGGTCCTTCCCAGTTGTCTCCAGGCTCGGGCTCGGAAAGCGCTACGGTATAGCTGAAATTGGGAAACCCTGCTGCAATGGCCTTGAAGTCCTCGTCGTAGAACATCTCTTTCTTCGATCTGGCACCATACCAGAAGGAAACCTTGCGCGTCGTCCTCTGCGTTCTGAACAGGTGGAAAAGATGCGAGCGCATCGGAGCCATTCCTGCACCACCACCGATATAGACCATTTCGCGTTGGGTGTCTCTGATGAAGAACTCCCCGTACGGCCCGGAAATCCTCACCTTGTCGTCCGGTTTGAGATTGAAGATCCATGAGGAACCGATACCCGGAGGCGCCTTGTCCCAAAGCTTCGGAGGAGGCGTGGCGATCCTGACGTTGAGCATGACGATATTCCCTTCAGCCGGATGGTTGGCCATGGAATATGCCCTGAACGTCGGCTCGCTGTTGACGGCTTTGAGATCCCACATCCTGAATTTGTCCCAGTCGCTCCGGTACTCCCCGCCGATATCGAAACCCGAAAAAAAGAGCTCTTTGTAAGCAGGAATGTCGATCTGGATATAGCCGCCTGCCTTGAATTTGAGGGCCTCGTCGGGAGGCAGCCCGAGCACCAGCTCCCTGATGAAGGTTGCGACATTGCTGTTGGAGCGGACCACGCACTCCCACTGGCGGATATTGAAAATCTCGTCGGGGACGACAATGCTCATATCTTCCCTGACCTTCACCTGGCAGGAAAGTCTGACGTCCTCTTTCGCCTCGGCCCGCGAAACATGGTTGAGTTCCGTGGGAAGGATCTGCCCTCCCCCCTCGATCACCCGGCACTTGCACATGCCGCAGGTGCCCCCGCCGCCGCAGGCGGAAGGAATAAAGATCTTTTCGTCGGAAAGCGTGGCAAGCAGGGTTCTTCCGGGACTGACCGCAAGCTGTTTGTCGGCATCGTCGTTGATGGTGAGCGTAACTTTCCCCTGTGGCAGCAGTTTTGCCGCCGCAATATTGAGCAGCGTCACCAGAAGGATGATCACCGCGACAAAAACAATGACAGCCGATAACGTAACAAGCATGCGTGTGGTGGACGTTTACAGGTTTATCCCTGAAAATGACATATAAGCCATCGAGATAAGACCGGTAATCAGCATGGCGATACCCAGGCCTCGCAAACCGGACGGAACATTGGAATATTTCAGTTTATAGCGAATCGTCGCAAGCGTAACGATAGCGAGAAAAAAACCCGCTCCCGCACTGACCCCGAAAACCGCCGACTCCATGAAATCGAACTCCCTCTCCACCATGAAGAGCGAAGAGCCGAGAATCGCGCAGTTCACGGCAATAAGCGGCAGGAAAATGCCGAGCGACTGGTAGAGCGTCGGGCTCACCTTGTCGAGCACCATTTCCACGAGCTGAACCATCGCCGCAATCGTGGCAATAAAGACGATGAAATTCAGAAAGGTCAGATCGACATTGCCGAGACCGGCGATCCCCGACCATTGCAGTGCGCCCGGCTTCAGCAGATACTCCTCGATAAGCCAGTTGAGGGGGACGGTAATTCCGTTGACAAACATGACGGCAAACCCCAGTCCCATCGAGGTCTCGACCTTCCTGGAAATCGCAAGAAAGGAGCACATGCCGAGAAAGTAGGCCAGAAGGATGTTCCCGATGAAAATCGTTTCGACCGCAAGGCTCAGTAGATGCAGAGTCGTATCCATGCTATTCCTCCGTATAATTCGTCATTGCACGCTGGGCCCATATCAGGAACCCGAGAACAAAAAACGCTCCGGGAGCAAGCAGCATCAGTCCATTATTCATATACCACCCCCCGTTCTCTGTATAAAGCATCTCGGGAACCACCGGTATGCCCAGGAGCGAACCGCTGCCAAGAAGCTCCCTGAAGGTCGCCACGAGAACAAGGATCATGCCGTACCCCAGCCCGTTGCCCAACCCATCGAGCATCGAGGGCAAAACCCCGTTTTTCAGTGCAAACGCTTCGGCACGTCCGAGAACGATACAGTTTGTGATGATCAGCCCTACGAAAACGCTCAACTGCTTGCTGATATCGAACAGAAAAGCCTTGAGCACCTGATCGATAAAAATAACCAGCGTTGCGATGATCGTCAGCATGACGATAATGCGCACCCGCGAGGGGATCAGGTTCCTGAATGCCGAAACAAGACCATTTGAACCGACGAGAACGAAGATGAGGGCACCCGACATGACCAGAGCGGTATCGAGTTTGACGGTTACGGCAAGCGCCGAGCAGATACCGAGCACCTGCCTCGTAATGGGATTGCTTATCCCTACCGGTTCGGTCAGGGTTTTGATGTTCTTTCTGGCAGCCATAGTTCAGCAATCACTGTTGACGCAATAGCATCAGATAATTGAGAAGATCGTCTTTGAGAAAACGGTTTATCCCACCGGTTGTCAGGGACGCGCCGCTGATGCCGTCGACGGCGTACTCGCTTGGTTCCGGCAATCTGGCCTTGGCAATCGTGATCGACACCAGCTTCCCGTCACGAAAGATTTTCTTGCCTTTGAACTCACGGGTAAACCGGTCTTTTTCAATCTCGCCCCCGAGACCCGGCGTTTCACCATGTTCGTAAAAAGAAATTCCCCGTACGGTATTCCTGTCCGCCTCGAGAGCGATAAAACCGTTGATCGTCGACCACACCCCCTTTCCAGAAACCGGCAGCACATAAGCCTCTGGACGGTCTTTACTGCCAAAAACGTAGTAGTCGTGCATCTTGCCGTCTTCGCCTTCGACCGATTTCCTGGAAAATTTTTTCTGATACAAACTCTCGATATCCCTGTCGCTCATCCCTGGCTCGAGCACGCCGACTGTCTTGAGAATGTTTTTTCTGACGTCGAGCGTCCGGTTGAACTCCTGGCGCTCCTGCAGACCGGTCTTCACCAGCGAAAGCAGCAAAGCCGAAACAACCGCCATGGCAATGACGAAAACGTAGGTATAGGTGTTACTTCTGCTTTGCATAGGCCCTCTTTCGTCGTGCAATATTCTGTCGGAGAACCATGTAATCGATCATCGGAGAAAACGCGTTGGCAAGCAGAATACCCAGCATCACCCCTTCGGCAAACGCCTGGTTGATCAGGCGTATCATCACGCAGAGCATGCCGATCAGAAAACCGTAGATCCAGCGCCCCCTGTCGGTCTGGGCCGCGCTGACCGGATCGGTCGCCATAAAGACAAGGCCGAATGCGAAGCTTCCCATCAGAAGATGATCGAGCGGAGAAAGATAGAACATGGGGTTCTGGAAGAACGGAGCCATGACATTAGCCAGGAGTGCGGTTCCCGCCATGCCGAAAAGCCCGCCGGCCATGATCCTCCAGCTTGCAATCCGGGTAAGGAGCAGAAGCAGGGCCCCGATCAGGATCGCTGCTTTCGAGGTCTCCCCGAACGAACCGGGAATCAATCCCCAGAAAAGCTGCTGCAGGCTGTAGCCCGCATCGTAAACCAGCTGCATGCCGTTCGATCCGGGAACGGAGGCCGCTGCGGCAAGCGGAGTCGCCCGGGTCATCTCGTCGGCAAGCGACCAGACAGGGGTTCCGGACATTTCCGAAGGATAGGCAAAAAAGATGAACGCCCTGGCAACAAGGGCCGGGTTGAAAATATTGTAGCCGGTTCCACCGGTAACCTCTTTTCCTATCACCACACCGAAAGAAACCCCCAGCGCCACAATCCAGAGAGGAACCGAAGGCGGCAGCGTCAAGCACAGAAGAAGGCCGGTCACGAGAAAGCTCTCGTTGATATCATGACGACGAACCACGGCAAAAAGCATCTCCCAGAATCCGCCCGCGGCGTAGGAGACGAGCAGCATCGGCAGAAAAGCCTGTAAGCCGGTCAGCATATTACCCCCGATACCCGCTTCCGGATGAAGCTGGTAGCCTGTATTGAACAGGCCGAAAAACACTGCAGGCAGCAAAGCGATAATGACGGTCACCATCGAACGCTTCATATCGACCGCATCGCGAACATGCGGAGCGACAACGGTTGTCCTTGCCGGAGTATACAAAAGGGTATCGACCATCTCGTAGAGCGGCCAAAGACGGCTGAATTTACCATCCCCGGTGAAATTGGGCTCGATCCTGTCGAGCAGGCTTCTGATACCTCTCATAGACCTGTCTTGATCGGTTCGGGACAGACTATCCGTTCTTTTCTATATACTCCAGACCATCGCGGATAATTTCAGCGATCTCCATTTTTGACGCATCGACAAACGAGCAAAGAGCGAAATCTTCCGGATCGCACTCGTAGATCCCCAGTTTCTCCATCTCGTCGATATCCCTGGCAATGATCATCTTGATCAGCCAGGTCGGCACAAGATCCATCGGAAGCACCGATTCGATATTGCCGAATGGCACCATAACCCTGGTGCTGCCGTTCATTGCTGTATCGAGACGCGAGCCTTCGTTGCCGGTAAAACGGGAAAGGAAAAGATTGGTCACCGAATATTTCCGCAATCCCGGACTCAGCCAGCCCATGAAGTCCCGGCCTTTCTTTTCGGGGATCACCGAAACCACTTCGTCATAAAAACCGATCCCCTCGCCCACGGAACGACAGCTGCCGGTAAGCACGTCCCCAGATATGATCCGGCATGGCTCGGAGAGGCTCGCACCCTCGAGGGCATCCTGCAAGGTCATCCCCTGCCTGATTTTCAGGTAACATCTTCTGGAAACCGCCTCGCCGCCCAGGGCGATAATCTTCGACACCGGCAGTCGTCCGGTCAGGAAAAGCTTCCCGATACGGGCGACATCCTGCGGGAGAACATACCAGACGATATCGTTACGATGGCGAATCGGGGCAATATGGTGAATGTGGATTCCGACGTTGCCGGCAGGATGAGGCCCGCTGAACCGGTGCAGCCGGGCATCGCGGGCTGCCGTAAAGATTTCGCCGGTATTCTTTTCCTCGACAACCAGATGGACTGCAGCGCAGCACAGCGTTTTCAGAAGCCTTACGCCTGCCTGAAAATCCCCTCCCCTTCCCTCGAGCTGGAACTGGATATCGGGTGCAAAAGGAGCGGTCGGCATTGCAGGGATAAAGAGCGCCTTCGGGCGCCTTTCCGGATCGGCAACCGTAGAAAACGGACGCTGCCGGATTACCGGCCACAAACCGGAACGAAGCAGGTTTTCCCCGATTTCATCAGGACTGAGGTTCCCCAGGGTATCGGCGCTGTAGACCGGAAAAGGCCTGAAGTCGTCCTTGTGATCAGGCGCTATGCGAATTGCGGCGAGAGACCGTCGCTCGCCATAGGTAATCGACTCGACACACCCGGATACCGGAGCGCAGAACTGCATCCCGGGATGTCGCTTGCTGAAGAACAACGGAGTACCGGCAAGGACGCTATCGCCCTCCCTGACGGAAAGTTTCGGCGTGATACCCTTGAAGTCGGCAGGCGTGACGACAGCAAGCCCCGTAAAGTTCGCCTGCTCGACGATCTTTTCCGGCCGCCCGCCGATCTTCAGATCATGCCCTTTTCTGATTCTGGTAACACCTCCAGCCTCTTTTGCCATGAGTCTTCAACTATCGGGTTGCTGATAACATCAGCACCAATGTAACACATTGCGAGCACTTCTGTAACTCCTCGCGGTTCCGGGATATCCTCTCTGTTATTCTGTTTTGCGAACCTGACCTGATCGATCCGGAATGAAAAAAGCCCTCACCAATGAACGTAAAATGTCATTTCAGTTGCCGTTGGTTTACGAAGTTATGAGCGTGCCCCCGGCATATAGAAGCCATCGATAGAGCGGTATGACGGTAACAGCTATGCCGTTGTATTCAAATTCCTCCGATGCGTCGAGCGTGATGATCATTCCATTCTGCAAACCGAATCGGCGGCAGCACTCTGTCAGGCCGCGAAGTTCTCGTGAACGTGTTTGCGTGTCGGTGATGGTTGCTGAAACCTGAATGGCTTCAGTGATGTTAAACCCCTGTTTGACGATGAAGTCGCATTCCGCTTTCTCTTTGAAAAAGTATATTTCCTTCTCTCGATGCCTGAGTTCAAGAAAAACGGCCTGTTCCAGAGCTTTGCCTGTATCGTCCGAAAATCTGAAGTCAAGAGCATTCAGGAGCCCGTTATCGATCACATAGACTTTTCTTTCGCCAAGCTCCCGATCGACCAGTGAGTCGGAGTGCTTTCTGAGCGTCTGCGCGAAGCAAATGCTGACAGCTCCATCAAGAAAGTCGTACAACTGGTTCTTGCCGATTCTGAACCCGGATGATTTCAGCTCATTGTAGATTTTGTTGACCGAAAATGGCTTTGTGGCCGATGAAACGATCCTCTTCAGAAAGAACTTCAGCGCAGGCAGATTTCTGATCTCGTACCGTTCAACCAGGTCACGATAGATCATGACATTGAAGTACTCCTGCAAGACGCAGTTGCGCAATGCATCGTCATACCCGATCACCTCCGGAAAGCCTCCATGTCTGAGGTAGTTCTGGAGGTGGTGATTGATGAGGGCAACGGAGCGTGAGCTGTTCAGGTCGGGTGTTACCTCCCTGAATGCAAGGTATTCGGAGAAGGAAAGCGGGAAGACCTCATAGCTGATGGTTCTGCCCCGAAGCGCGGTGGCGATGTCGCTGCTTAAAAAGCGGGCGTTTGAGCCAGTGATAAAGATATTTCTCGCTCCGCGGTCATATATCCGCCTCACAAACGTGTCCCATCCCGAAATGTTCTGGATTTCATCGAAAAAAAAAGAGCAGCCATTAATGGCTGTCTCCGGATAGAGTTCCTGCCATGCCTGCAACAGAAGATCGAGTTCCTCTGTTTTCAGATCGAGGCGCTCGTCTTCGAAGTTGATATAGAGGACTGAGGTTATCGGCACTCCCTTTTGCAGAAGGTCGCTGATGATATTGAACAGCAGAGAGGTTTTCCCACTGCGGCGTACTCCCGCCAGCGTTATGATTTTGTTCGTATCCACAGGTATCCGCTGCGCTCGTCGTTTAAGAACTGGCAGCGGCGTGACATGGAAGTCCCTTATGATTGTTTTTATTGAATTTTACTTCATAATGAAGATAATTTAAGGGAAATTATCTTCGTTTCAAGGATATACTATTTAGTGTCCATCGGTTTCGAATGTCCTTTCATGTCGCGATCAATATCAGGCAATTGAACGAATTGCACCATCTCCTTCTGGGCATCCCCCACATCTCCAGGCACCACTTCCATGAACGCGCCGCTCGCCCCGCGTTTCCACATCGACATCTTCATGCTTCCCAACCTTCCCGATCTGCGGCCTGCTCAAGAAATTCAAGCACCTCCTTTTCATGAGCATCCGACTTGAGCAGCGCCGATTGACGGAGGCACTCCTGTTCGAATCCCGGACGCCGCGTATCCGCCACCCATATCTGAACCGGCCTCAACCCGCGCTCCCGAAGCCTGTCTCTGTGCCGCTTTACCCTTTCTATAACAACTTTCATTTCTTTTCTCCGAATTCTTACCCAATACGTTACATGTAACGTAACGAACACGAAACAAAGTCCAAGTCATACTCAGGACGCACCATCAGTTCCTGTTACGCCTGCACACAGAGCCTCAGGAGCCAGACGTTTTTCGGTAATCGATCAACGTCCGTGTGCCGCAGCGAAGCTGCGTGAGAGATGATGGCAGGCCCCTCGCAATCGGCTTGCAGGAGCAGGTTGCAAACCACCGTAAGCGGCTTGGGTCAAAAGCCCCGGTCGTGAGCGTTACGGAAAAGGCATCAAGAAGGTGTCAGGTATGAATCAAGGAAGACGAACACCAGTGAACCACCATACAAGGCGTCGTTAATCGATTGATTTCAAAACTGGAGCTGTAGCGAAGGGATTGCGTTATCCGGTCATGGAGATTGGTCAACTGCGAAAGCAGGAGGAGCTGATTGCAATGAAAAAGGGAGGGTGGAAGAATCGGGCGACAGGATCGCTGGAATGTGCAAAACCGGGCTCTCGGGCATAAAAAAAGCCGGGAGACACCCCGGCCTGAAAGAGAAATCCGCATTCGTCGCGGCAGTTGCCGCCCGGACCCATCGGGAGCTTTCGGTCGGAACGCGTTCAGTTCGAGGACATACCGGCAAGAACCTTTACGATATTGTCCACAACCTGTTTGTCGAAGGTCGTCGGCATCAGGTTATCCGCCGTCGGAACGATCGAACGGGCTATCGCATCGGCGACCGCGACTTTCATATCCGGCGTGATCTTTCTTATGCCTGTCTGCAGCAGTCCCTTGAAGAGACCCGGAAATACAAGCGCGTTATTGACCTGATTGGCCATATCCGAGCGACCGGTCCCCACAATGCCTGCCCCTGCCCTTAAAGCCGCTTCAGGCATGATTTCCGGCATAGGATTGGCCATAGCGAAAATGAACGGAGAGGGATTCATGCCTGCAACCATCGCCTCCGTTACGATGTTGCCTACCGAAACGCCCACAAAAACATCGGCTCCGATCAGGACGCTCTGCAGGTCGCCTTTATGTTTCATCCTGTTGCTTCTTTCGGCAATCTCCTGCTTTATGGGGTTCATGCCGGGACGGCCGTCATAGAGCGCTCCCTGGGTATCGACAAGAACCACCTCTTTTACCCTCGCATGAATCAGCAGTCTGGCAATGGCGATGCCGGCCGCACCGGCGCCGTTAACCACCACATGAAGATCCCCGAGATCCCTCTCGCTGACACGGCACGCGTTGATGATGGCCGCCAGAGTAACGATTGCGGTTCCGTCCTGATCGTCATGAAAAACCGGAATGGAAAGCGCCTTTTCGAGTTGTTCGAAAATCTCGAAACACCTCGGAGATGAAATATCCTCAAGGTTGATGCCGGCAAAACTCGGTTCGATCAGCTTGCAGAACTTGACGATATCATCGACATCCGTTGAATTTATACACAATGGAATAGCGTCAATATCTGCAAACTCCTTGAAAATAATGGATTTGCCCTCCATCACAGGCATTGCTGCCTCCGGCCCGAGATCGCCGAGCCCCAGAATAGCCGTTCCATCGGTAACGATTGCCACCTGACTGCCACGGTTGGTCATGATGAAAGAGTTCCGCTTGTCCCCGGCAATTTCCGTGCACACAGCCGCAACTCCCGGAGTGTATGCCGCAGACATGTCCTCCTTGTCTTTTAAACTGACTTTGGATCGTATTTCTATTTTACCGCGCGCATGGCGATGCAACTCGAGAGATTGTTTTGAATAACTCATATGATGTAAACCTGTCCCCTGATAATAATGAAAGAGAGAGCTGAAGCTGGCAGATTGCCGAAAGGAGAAGAAGAACAGCGCCGCAATGTACCTAAAAAAGCGAGAACCCCATGTGTTGATTTCCTGAACGTCGATATTCCGGCCAAGGCTCCCCTGCCGAAAGAGCTTCGCCTGAAACACAAACGTCACCCCTTGGTTTCAGTACCTTCATACCTCTCTGGATCGTCAACGGCGTTCACGCGATCATACAACCTCCTGAGCGCCCGTATTGCCGACATGCTTTACTTCTCCATCGCCGTCAACGAAACCGACAATGCCGCCCTGCGGTACGGCACGCTGCATGGAGTTTGCGCGGAAAAATGTAACCGGGAAATAATGTCCGGGCTTTTTTGCTGAACCGGGTAAATTATCTACCATACAACAGACAGATAATCAGGGTACTTGATAACCAGCACCCCTTTTAAAGCGTTTCTCATGACATTTCTGATGGATACTGAAAACATTCTCACCCGGGAAGCGGCTGAAACCCGCAGCAACCTTGTTTCCAATGCCAGCTACACCCTTGAACTCACCCTGAAAGAGCATGCCGCCGAGTACCGGGGCCGCTGCATTGTCGCGTTTGACTATTGCCATGGAGGTATAGCCCCCCTCAAGCTTGATTTCATTACCAAAGAGATCCATGCGGTAACGCTCAATGGCATGGCGACGGAGGAGTATCTCAGGGGTGAATTTGCCATCTATCTCGATAAAGATCATCTAAGAGCGGGCTGCAATACGCTGGAGATCAACTACACCGGATTATTCGATAACACCGGATCGGGCTTTCACAAATTTCAGGATCCCGCAGACAGTGAAGAGTACCTGCATACCGACTTCGAGCCCTACGACGCCCACCGCCTCTTCCCCTGCTTTGATCAGCCCGATATAAAAGCCTCGTACCAGCTCACGGTACACGGACCCTCAAAATGGACCTATATCCACAACACCCTGCCCGAGCACACCCGGACAAACGGCGATGAGGTAACGATTGCGTTTACACGCACGGCTGTCTTTTCCACCTACCTCTTTGCCCTGGTCGCAGGTCCTTACAGCAAGTGGGGAGAGCGTTACAACCGCATTCCGCTTGGCATTTACTGCCGGAAATCGCTCGCAAAACACATGGACCCGGACAACATCCTTGCCATCACCAGGGAAGCCATGGCCACCCTGGAGGCCTACTTCGACTACCCCTATCCATACGACAAGTACGACCAGGTTTTTGTCCCGGAATTCAATTTCGGAGCCATGGAAAATGTGGGTTGCGTCACCTTCAGCGAACACTATATCTTTCGCAATAAAAAGCTCTACAGCGAGCACCTGGACCGTGCCAATACCATCACCCACGAGATGGTGCATATGTGGTTCGGCGACCTGGTGACCATGAAATGGTGGAACGACCTCTGGCTCAACGAAAGCTTTGCCGACTACCTCTCCTATTTCACCATGTCCAAAGGGAAACTGTTCAGTGATGCCCTGGAACACATGTATGTCCGCAAAGAGTGGGCCTATCAGCAGGATCAGTATGCAACCACCCACCCCATAGCCTCTTCGGCCCGCGATACCATCGAGGCCTTCAGCAATTTTGACGGCATCAGCTACTCCAAGGGCGCCTCGGTGCTTCGCCAGCTTCAGTACTACATCGGCGACGAGGCCTTCCGCGCCGCCATCGGGAAATATTTCAAACGATTTGCTGGAAAGAACACCACTCTGGATGATTTTCTTTCAATCATGTCGGAAACAAGCGGCATCGACATTGTCGCCTGGAGCCGCCAGTGGCTCGAAACCACCGGCGTCAATACCCTCCTGAGCCGAATCGGGAACGGCAGGCTCAGGATCGAGCAGCTGGGTTCGGTCGGCAACGATCTCATCCGGCAGCATGCCATCGAATTTACAGGCTACCGTCTGAGCGGCGGCGCGCTCGTCGAAAACGAAACCCAAAAGATCATCATCGACGGGAAAACCGCCGAGGCACAGCTGCAACCGGATACAGCATTCGTGATCCTCAATACGCACGACCACGATTATGTAAAAGTCTTTTACAGCCCGGATGATATCGCCATCGCCCGCCAGTCGCTCGGTACCCTTGAAGATCCGTTTGCCCGTCGGCTCGTTCTGGGCAGCCTCTGGCAGATGGTGCGGGATAATGCCTTCGATCCGACCGGGTTCATCGAAATGGGCATTGAGCTCGGCATGAAAGAAAAGGATCTGTCAATTCTCAACAGCCATCTTATCGCAAAGATCAATGCCGTAGTAACGCTATACCTGACTGATGAAAACAGAACAATATGGATGCCCAGGCTCAACACCATGGCCCGCGAACGCCTGGGCCGGTCCGGTAAAAGCGAGCAGGAGCAGATCATCTGGTTCGGTCTCCTGCTGACAACCGCTCTCCAGCCCGATGAGCTTGACTACCTGCACGCCCTTGTCGATGGAACCGAATCCATTGCATCGCTCGAAATCGACCAGGAAAAACGCTGGAACATCATAGCCCGCCTGATTGCCTTCAGCCATCCTGGAGCCGAAAACCTGTTCAGCAACGAAAAAGAGCTGGACAAAAGCGACCTTGGGCTGAAAAAAGCCTTTATGGTGGAAGCCTCGAAACCCGACAGCGCGGCAAAGGAAAGCTGCTGGAAAGCTTTCACGGAACAATCATCCCGCTCCACGGATTACCTCCGCTACGGCATGAAAGGCTTTCACTGGAAGGTGCAGAAGGATCTTCTTGCACCGTATATCGACCGGTATTTTGACGCGCTTGAAAAGGTCTATACCGAGCGCGATGTGCATTACGCCGGGGCTTTCGGCCACTCTCTCTTTCCGCAATGGAATCAGACTCCGGACATGCTGCACAACATTGAAACCTTTTTGAACCGGAAAGGCTCAAACGGCTCCGGGCTACCGTCCTTGCTCAGAAAAATGCTCATCGAACAAGCAGACGACCTGAAACGGATCCTGCCGATCCTGGAAAAACAGCAAGCCGCGGACAGTTCGACAGAGTTTCTGTAGCTGTTGCGGTTATAAGCGCATCGAGTACCGGAATCAGCAGAAAAACGGTAAGGTGACGGCTCTCGTCCCTTGCAGCATTGCATCATGAGAAGCCGATATATTGCATTGCATATGCAACGCATAACCGGAAATACACCATGAAAAGCGCTACACTGCCATCGCTCCGCGTAGAACCGGAACTCCGCAAAGCTGTCGAAGAGCGCCAACTCGCGGAAGAGGGTATGAACGGAGAGATTGATGCATGGCCGGAATATTGAGGGGTGAAATCCGATGGGCCGACCTCAACCCGAAGCGGGGAAATGAGCAATCCGGCCTCCGACCAGTACTGGTTGTAAGCCTACCGGCGAAACGATTTCCATGCGTCCAGAAACTGCTCCAGATGCTTTGATCCCTGGGCTATCTCCTGATGCAGAAGACTTTCCAGCAGACGCTCTTCGTGCACAAACGAATCTTCTGTCAGTCTCCCCGAAAAGTAGGCGGTTCTCAGCCACACCAGATATGTCGAAAGGGCGTCGAACTGGTTGTACTCAACGATTTTTCTGAAGTTCCCGGAGCGCCATAAATCGACTACATCGGCACCATTGATTCCCATTTTACCCGGAATTCCAAGTGACGCAGCCAATTCGTGAAGCGATGGGGTCCCTTTGCCAAAACCACCAATCTCATTCTTCAGATCGATGTTGAAATCGCTGTATCGAGCGAAATAATCAGCTCCCTCCCAGGGTTTTTCCGGACGATGGCAGAAGGTCGGCGCCGTCACCCTGTTTACCAGTGCCCTCTGAAACAGGATAGGCAGGTCGGCATTCAACGAGTTGAACCCCACAAGCTGTGCCCCCAGATTCCCGACAGCTTCCAGGAACTGCCGAATGAGTTTCCCTTCCGACTGCACGCCCTCATGCTGCCCGGGGAGAGAAACGAGCTCAAGACTGACTTTACTGTGCTGCCTTTTCCTGACCACCGCCGCAATGGAAACGATCCTGCACATCACCGTTTTCAGGTATGGACGTGGGTCGTCCGGCGTTGCGCCGCCCTCCCGCCACATGACCTCAAGCACCTCATTATCAGAGGCCGTTTCCGGCAACTTGTAAATGCGCCTGCCTGACATCGGATCAGGAACCCACTCGATATCGAAGACCACAACATTGTCGGCAATAAACTTGTACATGGTAATTCCCCGGAGGCACTTCCCATTTCCAGGGAAGTTGTTTGACAAAACCAGGTTTGTTCAGGCAGCACTGTTTGCCTGAGGTTTATTGGCATAGAAAACCGTTGCCGGAACCTCTCCGTCAAGCGAGGTATGGCGACGAACGGTGTTATAATCGTTGAACCATTGCTTCAGTCCCTGGTAGAGTTCGTTCATGTAAACATTCGCCAGGCCAGGTACCTCACAAGCAATTCGCCCTTTAACTTTTGTTGAGTTTTACAGGTAATCAATATTTTCGCGACTTGCTCACTGACTTCTGCCGTAACTTCCCGGGCAACTTGTATCTTTGACCGGAATGTCGCGGTAAAGAAATCGTTGTGGCGCAGTTCCGGTTCGGTGCCGCCGTGTTCGGCATCCGCCTGGCGGATACGGCTGATGCCGGTTCCGATCTTTTCGATATCCGGTTCAGGAAGTTAAGTCATTTTCGCTATAAAGAACGCTCAAAACTTTATGCCGGCACATCACTATGTTGTTCAAGAAGAGATTTTTTGGCAACGGATCAACATCCCGAGGCCTCTCGAATGTGCTTATCTCCGACATCCTGTTCGGGGGAAAACCCAGGGAAATATTGCGTCACGGCTCTTCCGGAAAAATCACCAACGTCAGTGTGCCGCAGCGAAGCTGCGTGAGAGATGAGGGTCGGCCCCTCGCAATCGGCTTGCAGGAGCAGGTTGCAAACCACCGTAAGCGGCTTGGGTCAAAAGCCCCGGTCGTGAGCGTTACGGGAAAAGG
>Ga0194125_10002795_pt1 | contig 28648 bp, 27 predicted proteins | sample TA2KigC250mmetaG_FD_148626 | JGI IMG/M metagenome (GOLD analysis project Ga0194125, IMG submission 148626) | Freshwater microbial communities from Lake Tanganyika, Tanzania - TA2015034 Kigoma Deep Cast 250m | ecosystem: Environmental > Aquatic > Freshwater > Lake | place: Tanzania: Lake...
TATGTTCCCTCAAATACAGTTCATAGCATCAGGAATATATCAAATAAAGATTTAAGTTATATATCGGCTTCAACGCCGGCATTTAATGTAAAAAGTTTTTATGAGTCTGGAAAATTATTAAGGCCGGCAGAGGAATGATAAGATTTTTGAAAGATTAAAAACATCCATTTGAGAGGAGGCGAACGACGTGAATTAAAAGAGTTTTTTAAATTAAGGAGCAACGTTTTGTTTGATTTAGGTTAGAATTATACCTTCTTCAAAACTGCCGAGAAAAAAACCTCCTGCCCCAATCTCTTTTTTATGGCTTGGAAAGCCAAAGGCTGGATGTTAACCGTCCGGTTCACAAATCGCAGGAAGGTGTGGGATTTCTCCTGATGAATCTGAGCGAGGGTGAAGTATTTTTCACGATTGCCTAAAGAATGGAGGGATAGTCTGGCTTCGTCACAATCCCCTGTCATTTCCGCAAGCCCACATCTTGAACTGTCTTCGATCTTCTTCGGCTGTCCTTCATCAGGTTTATCCAGTGCATGTTCCGAAACATTGGAGGCGCTGCTTGCCCTGGAATGGGTGTCCGGAAAGCTCGGAATATACAATTAGTCATATAGTTTCAATGGATTATAAAAATTGATATCAAAAGATCAGGTAACCACAGTAATGATCTTTTCCGTTATCTTGGCGAATTATCAAAAATATTATCTTTATTGCATCGTTTGATGCAATCCTGCCAATATAGACTGCAGACCATGGACTTAGATATTCTTTCTCCTTTGTTTAATACTCGGAATATTTACCGCTTTTTCTTTTTCTGACCTCCCTCTCGCTGGCATTAAATTTGCTAGCTCTTTCTACAAAAGTTCATTTGGGAGGCAGAGATGACTGGAAAAGTAATTATTAATTGTGCAGTCACTGGTTCCATTCATGTCCCTTCTATGACGCCCTATCTCCCTATTACCCCAAAACAGATTGCTCAGGAAGCGATTGCCGCGGCTCATGCAGGAGCTGGTTCGGTCCATATTCATTCGCGGGATCCCAAAACAGGAGAGCCCACGATGGACCTAAACCTATTTCAAGAGATCTGTCAAGAGATAAATGAAAAGAGCGAAGTAATCATTTGCATCACGACAGGAGGTGCTCCGACAATGACTCCTGAAGAGCGAATGGTGGCAGTTAAAAAATTTAAACCCGAGTTGGCATCCATCAATATGGGTTCCATTAACTTTGGCCTTTTTCCTCTTATGGATAAGATCAAGGAATACAAATGGGATTGGGAAAGACCCTACTTAGAGCGTTCGAAAGATAATATTTTCAAAAATACATTTTATGACCAGGAACGTATCTTCAAGATAATGCAGGAAAACGGGACCAAGCCAGAGCTGGAATGTTATGACGTAGGCCATTTATACAATACTGCGTACTGGGCAGATAAAGGGACGATCTCTCCCCCTTTTTGGCTGCAACTCATTTTAGGCATCATGGGTGCCATTCAGCCCTCTGTGGAAAACCTCGTTTTTATGAAGAATACCGCGGACAGACTCTTTGGTAAAGATTATCTCTGGTCAGTTCTTCCAACAGGTCGGCATGAATTTAATTTGTGCGCCGTTGGAGCTATCATGGGAGGCAATGTCCGGGTTGGCATGGAGGATAATTTATATCTTTCCAAAGGAAGATTGGCACGGAGTAATGGGGAGATGGTTGAGAAGATGGTTCACATATTTCGTGAGCTGGATTTGGAGCCAGCAACTCCGCAAGAAACTCGATTTATGCTGAAATTAAAAGGCAAAAATCAAACCGCTTTTGCCTAAATCTTTTCACTGAGAAGCAAAAAGCCCTCGATACTCCACTGAAGTAGTGGCTGTTGGGCAACACGGAACTATTTGAAGGGAATACCTGAAAATGATCAGGCCCATGGATCTTATTGGTGAGGCCTTGGCAAAGGGCCAATCGACTTTAAACGAGTACGATTCAAAACGGTTTTTATCGCAGTTTGGTATTCCAGTGTGTCGGGAAGCCCTTGCCTCAGGTTTTAATTCAGCGGCGAATGAGGCCGCGAAGATCGGATTCCCCATCGTCCTAAAAGCATGCGGACCCCATTTGACACATAAGACCGAAGCAGGAGGCGTTGTCTTGAACCTCAGGAGCAGAAGGGAGGTTCAAAAAGAGGGCCAACGTCTTCTTAAGATCGAAGGATGCGAAGCTTTGCTAGTTCAGGAAATGGTGAAGGGCGACCGAGAGTTCGTCTGTGGTCTGGAAAGGGATTCACAATTTGGTCCGTGTGTCATGTTTGGCCTTGGGGGAGTTCTAACAGAAATCTTTGGCGATGTTTCCTTCCGTATTTCCCCTTTGACGCCTCTAGATGCCCGGGAAATGATTCAGGAGATTCGAAGCCGAAAAATCCTCGAACCCTTTCGGGGAGAGCCTGCTGTTGACCTGGAGGTACTTTCGCAAACCTTAGTGGCTCTTGGTGAGATAGGACTTCAATATAAGGAGGTGTCCAGCGTGGACATCAATCCCCTAAAAATTCGACCAAACGGTAAACCCGTGTCAGTAGATGCTCTTGTCCTCCTGAAAGGCGGCGGACCTAACGATTGAGTCTCTATTCGTGTTGCCCTTCGTTCCCTCATCAAATGGGCACTTGACCTTTTCTCTTTTTCCGATAAACGGGTGGAGGATGGATGATGAGAGGGAAATTTTCTGCATTTTTTGAACCTGGCAGTGTTGCCGTCATTGGAGCTTCAGCCTTTCCCGGAAAGTCCGGAAACACAGTCATCCGCAACATCTTGGCAAATGGCTATGAGGGTAAACTCTATCTGGTTAACCCAAAAGGGGGGCAGATCCTAGGTGTCCCGGTAAATACATCCGTTGCCAGCTTGCCGGAAGGAATAGATTTGGCCATCATCGCCCTCCCCGCAAAGGAGACTCCAGAAACTCTTCGGGAGTGTGCTAAAAAAGGGATCAGGCATGCAGTGCTCCAGGCAGGTGGGTTTGCAGAGGTGGATGAGTATGGAACAGAGATCCAGAAGGAGTTAACCACCATTATCCGAGAGAATGGAATCCGTGTTCTGGGGCCCAATACTTCCGGACACACCTCAACCCCTCATCAATTTACTTCCTCATTGTTTCCACAAGGCAAGATACGCAGAGGAAAGGTCTCCTATCTTGCACAGACAGGGAATTTTGCAACCCACACGATGAGATATATTCTGACGGGTGAACATTTTGGTGTTTCAAGGGTAATCGGTCTCGGGAATAAAATAGACATCGAGGAAAGTGAGGCTCTCGAGTACCTGGGAGGGGATCCAGAAACGAGTGCAATCATCATGTACCTCGAAGACCTCGATAGGCCAAGACGTTTCTTTGAGATAGCACGAGAGGTTAGCAGAATAAAGCCTGTTGTTTTGCTGAAGGGAGGAGTGACAGAAGCTGGCAAACACGCTGCTATTGCCCACACGGCTGCCATGGCAGCAGAAGACCGCCTGGTGGACGGCCTGCTCCGTCAGGCTGGTATTGTTCGGATCTATGAGTATACCCATCTCATACTCGCAGGAAAGGCACTATCAATGGTGCCGTTACCGAAGGGGAAACGGGTCAGTTTTTTGGCACCCTCTGGTGCAATGCTGGTGGTGGGTTCCGACCTTTGTGTCCGCCTTGGATTGGAGGTACCGGATTTGGAACCAGAAACCATTCGAAGGCTTCGAGAAATTAGCCCTCCTTTTATCCGTATGAGAAATCCAGTTGACATATGGGGGGCCGCAAGCATGAAAGGTGTCGAATTCGCCTACAGAGAGGGGATGGAAGCAGTGCTTAAAGATCCGAACGTTGATGCAGTCATTCTGGTTCTAATGCTCACAAGGGAAACCGGCGTTCCCCCATTTGACTTCATTGTCCAGTTGGCAAAGAGGTATCCTGAGAAACCAGTTCTGGTTACTTTTAGCGGGGAAAAACAGCCCATGGAAGAATGCAAAGAATACCTTGAACCGCGGGGGGTTCCGACCTTTCCTGAAATCGAGCAACCTTTTGAAGTCCTTTCCATCTTATACCGATGTGCCAGGGCGATGGACCGCCCCCGATAATGGCCAGTCAATTCTTAGCTTGTGTAAGGAAAAACTTTGAGTCATTACAGAAGTTGAATTTTTTGAAAATATTTCTTATCATAAAATGACATTTATATCCCAAGTAGGGTCTCATTCAAGAATATCTTATCATTTTTGGTTAGCAAATCGGTGAGGGTGGAGTAAACTAACTAGCGAAAGGTACTCTATTCAGAGTTTGTGAAGGCTTGAGGGATACCTGATGGAGAAAAAGGATCTATTGGTTCTCCTTGACGAGATATTTCGAAGTTTCAGCCTTAGGGTCTTCGGAGTCGACAGCAGAGGCGAATTAGCCTTTGTTAATCCGCGAATGGTGGAGATGTTGGCCCCGGTTGATGTTGAAGGAAAGCACCTTACAAGAATTCTTCCGGAATTAAGTGAAAAGTATTTGGATGTTCTTAGCTCTCTCAAACCGGTAATGGGACACAAGTTTGAGAAAAATGGCGAGTGTATTCAGGCGGATGTGTATCCTTTGCTGTGGAAAGGTGAACTAATAGGCGCTATCGGAATTTTCTTTAAAGCGAGTGACCTCGATGAATTAAATCAAGAAATCGAAAGATATAAAGAAAGCGCAAAACTGTTGGATATCATCTTCTCCTCCACTTACGATGGACTCTGGGTCATGGATGGAGAGGGCCGCGTATTAAGACTGAATAAGGCGGCTGAGAGGATCGCTGAGATCGAGGCAAAAGATGTGATCGGCAAATCGGTGAAGGAGATGATGGATAATAAGCTGTTTGATCGTTCGGTTACTCTCGAGGTGCTGAAGAGAAAAACTCAGGTCACGCTGATTCAAACAGTGAGAGGCAAGAAGAAGGTCCTCTTGACGGGGACCCCTGTATTTGACGAACAGAATCACATCAAATATGTTGTTGTGAACGATCGGGACATCACGGAGCTGAACCAGCTCCGGGAGCAGTTGGAGGAGGCTAAGGCCTTGTCCAAAAGATACTCCTCTGAATTGAAAGACCTGCTTATGAAGAACTTGAATGGTCTAGATATCGTTTTCAGGAGCCTAAGGACGAGAAAAATTTTAGAAATGGCTGTTAGAGTCGCGAAGGTCGATTCCACGGTTCTGCTCTCAGGCGAATCAGGAGTTGGCAAGGGGATGATCGCCCGAATGATTCACAACATGTCGGATCGAAAACAAGGCCCATTCCTTATTGTGAACTGCGGTTCAATTCCCGAAACACTGATTGAATCAGAGCTTTTTGGCTATGCGAAGGGGGCATTCACAGGGGCTAGCCAAGAGGGGAAAACTGGGTTTTTAGAGTTGGCCAATAAAGGGACTCTCTTTCTTGACGAAATAAGCGAGATTCCACTGAATGTTCAGCCCAAATTGCTCAAGTTTTTAGAAACCAATGAGATTTTCAGAGTGGGCGGAGTTAATCCCGTTAGATTGGATGTCCGTTTTATTGCTGCGACCAACAAAGACTTAGGGAAAATGGTTAAAGAGGATAGATTTCGGGAAGATCTCTTCTATCGGTTGAGTGTTATTCCGCTTCATATCCCTCCATTGAGAGAAAGACCCGAAGATATTCCGGCTTTAATCCATTTCTTCTTAGAGAAATTTAACAAGCGGTTTAACAGAGATAAAATCCTGGCGCCCCATCTCGTCGACTTTTTATGCAGATATCATTTTCCAGGGAATATAAGAGAGCTGTCAAACCTTATAGAAAGGTTAGTGGTACTAACCGAAACCAAGAGGATCGACATGAAAGATTTGCCCATAGATCTTATGAGCGCAAGAGCCGATTCCATGACATTTTTCATGTCCCCTGAAAAATCTTCCTTAAAGCAGATGCTTGACGATGCCGAGAAATTGATGGTTGAAGATTCGATCAGAACCTACGGAAGTCAAAGAAAGGCGGCTAAGGCCTTACATGTGAATCAATCAACTCTGGCGAGGAAGGTGAAGAAATATGGTATTTGCAAGAGGGTGATGCTCCTTCCCCAGATAAAATAAAACCGATGAAGATCATGATGAAAGGAAGGAGGGTGAAAGATGCACGTGGCAAAGCAATTATCTAAAATCAAAGGGGAAGAGTATAAAGAAGTCAATTCTGTTCTGAGTAAGAAGGCTGGGAAGATCAGAATCCGGCGATTGATCAGAGAGCCAGAAGGGCATATTACTTTGGAAGATTTTTTCCCTGGGGATGTTATAAGTATGGGTTTTTGGCATGCTGAATGCCACTATGCTCTCGAGGGAAAAGTGAAGATCACTTATTCTGTTCCACCTCTTCATCAAAAAACATTTGAGGTAGTGGTTGAGGCAGGTGATGCCATTCTCTATGAACGAGGTGATCAGGTGACTTGGGAGGTACTTGGCAATGAGCCCTATCGACATATTTGCTTCATCATGCCTGCCGTGCCACTCCCCACCGGAGACCAGCTTGTCAACAAAATATACAAGGAATATACAGCACCCTGAGGCACTGGATAAAACTGGGACTTGCGTATCTATGTCTAAGATAGAGCCCTTTGAATATGGAGGAGGATTATTGCCATCAACTTTTCATCATATCGGCTTAGTAGTCCGTAATCTTAAGAAGTCGGAAGCTTTCTTTACCAAATACTTTGGTTTCGAACTGGTTAAGCGATTCATGGAAGGGACTCCTCAGGAGTTTGTCCAATTATCAAGTGGTGGGGTGATTTTGGAGTTATTCAACCTTCTTGAAACTGTCGACGAAAATAATGGGAAACCTGCTGAGATCCCTTACCCATTGGTTAAAAGGATTGGGCTGACCCATCTCTGTTTTTTAGTTGAGGATATGAGACCTTTTCTATCCCTCTCTTCCTCTGAGTTAGAGCTTATCAAGGGTCCCTTCGATTTTGATGAATACCGGATCGCATTCCTGAGAAATTTCGATGGGATTGTCATTGAGCTATTACAGCTATTGTCAAAAAATCATTCCTAAAGTTGAGATGCGGAGTTAATCTGATTATTGCATCATATGATGCAATAATGCCTGCAAATTGCATATCTCTAATTTAAGAATATCCCTTCTCCCTACCTAATATTAGAAAATTCTTAAGATTTTCCTTTGGGTCTTAATATCCTAAAATTGGCATTGAATTTGCTCTCATACCTATTATACAGATTTACTTAATCATTGCCTGGAAATTAAAAGGAGGAAGTTATGAATGCGAAAGAAACGCTAGCAAAATATAAAGATCTTAAAATGGCAGAAGTGGTTCGATACAACCCTGATGTTTATTGTGATGTGACGATGATCCCGAGGTGGGAAGTGCCCCAAAAGATTGTTGTAGGGGTGGCGGTAACCGGATCATTTATTGACAAACGTCAAAATCCTCGGCAACCTTACACTTCGGCCGAAATACTCGAAGAAGCAATGGCCTGCATCGAAGCCGGGGCTACCTATTTACATTTCCATGTTCGCGATGAAAAAGGCGGCAATATAGGAGATTTGGAACAGTATAAAAAAATCATTGAGCCCATAAGAGGAAAATATGGGAATAAAGTTTTTATAGATGGGTGCCCTCTTTTTGGGAAGAATTTCGAAGAAGCTAATGCTCCTGTGACAGAAGGTTTGTTTGAAATAGGAATTGTAAATCCGGTGTGCACATTTGTGGGTGAAAATGTGAGGTGGCTTCCCCCACCTACCATCAAGGCCCAGTGTGAATACTTCCAAGCCCTCGGCCGAAAAGTTATGGTTTCAGTACATGATACTGCAAGCATCGATAATATAAGACGGTTTCTGATTAATCCAGGTATATTACAGAAACCCTATTATTTCGCCATACTCACAGACCTTCCGGGCATGTTTTTTATGCCAAACCCACGGGCAATGGTAGAAGGCCTCACGTTATTGGTTAACCGCCTTAAGGAACTTGACCCCGATTGTCAAATTTTAGTTTGTGGATCAGGAAGAGCTTCTATCTATTTAGGAACTTTGGCTATTTTGATGGGGCTTCATGTACGAGTGGGTACTGAAGATACCGTCTGGCGTTATCCTCATCGTGATGAAAAGCTGAATAGTAACTTACAAGCCTTCCAACAAATTAAAATTCTTTGTGAATCACTAGGTCGTGAAATAGCCACTGCAGATGAATATAGAAGGATCATCGATATTAATAGTCGAGTAATTGGTTAAGAGTTTTATAAATGTAATTAATATCAATCCCGCATCTTTTTGATGCAATCCATACAGACATATTACTACAAATTAGATTTTGAAAGGGAACCTATCTTAGCATGGCAATAATAAGAGATTAAAAGAGATTTGTTCCATCTGGATTTTCAAAAAAGACTGGCATTAAATTTGCGAGATCAGTGTCCAATGAATTCCAAGATTGAAACCTCACAAAGAGATGATAACTTCTTCAACCATCTGTGTAAGACGATTTCTCCCGACCGGTTGAATAGTCAAATCCTAATAGAGATAAGTAGAACAGAAAATTCTATAGAAAAATTAAATGAAATTATTAAGGATTTTGAAATTGAGATCAAGGATACAGAATATTTCGAAGATCCCGGTGGACAGCAACAAGCCATTTTACTCACCTTAAACTTAAACATAGGGGATATCCAGGAAATCGTATTGAAATTGGTTGAGAATGGTTTTTCAAAAATCATCGGATATAAACCGATGGGAAATGATTAAATTTGATTTCGGTTCCTAAGATATTGCGGAGAGGAGATTACAATGACAACAAAGGTAGGGACACCTGAAGATTATGTTTTTTACCGAGATTTGAAAAAAAACTTTCCAGTGGCCATGAAAGGGGAAGGAGTATATGTTTATGACCATTCAGGGCGGAAATATCTCGATGCAATGGGAGGGGTTTGTGTCGTTTGTTTGGGGCATCACGTAAAGGAAGTCCTTGAGGCAATCAATAAACAGTTTGAAGAAATCTGTTTTTGTTACCATATAAATTTCTCAAATCGGCCGCAGTCAGAACTGGCTGAACATATTATAACAAAATTGGCTCCCCAAGGTTTCTCTAAAGTATTCTTTGCATCGGGTGGCTCGGAAGCAACAGAGACGGCTATGAAGCTTGCTAGGGAGTATCATATTCAAAGAGGAAAACCAACGAAATATAAGGTCATAGGACGATGGAACAGTTATCATGGTAACACCATAGGCGCCCTCTCCATGTCTGGTCATAAACCTCGTCGTAAACTCTACGAGCCTTATTTACTAAATTTCCCGCATATCTTTCCTTGTTATTGCTACCGATGTTCATTTGGTAAAGTTTATCCGGATTGCGGGATTGAATGTGCTTGGGAGCTCGAAAGAGTAATTAAATACGAGGGGCCTGAGAATATTTCTGCTTTTATCGGCGAGCCAATAAGTGGAACATTTGGAATACCCATCCCTCCCAAAGAGTATTGGCCAATCATCAGGGAGATTTGCAATCGATATGACATTCTCTTAATTGTGGACGAGGTGATCACAGGATTTGGGAGAACAGGAAAGAATTTTGCCATTGATCATTGGGGGGTAGTTCCCGACATGATTGCTACAGGGAAAGGGATCAGCAGCGGCTACACGCCTCTGGCGGCAACAATAATCCATGAGAAAGTGGTCGAAGCCTTCATGAAGGGGACAAAAAAGTGCGCCCATTCTTTTACCTTTGTTGGTAATCCTCTTTCCTGTGCCATAGGGCTGGCAGTGCAAAGGTATATTGAGCAACACCGCCTTATTGACCGGGTGGCTGAGTTGGAGACTTATGTCAGAGAAAAAATGGAACAGTTGAACGAATTTGAGATTGTTGGGACTGTCAGTGGAGTAGGTTTTCTTTGGGGTGTTGAATTTGTCGCAGATAAGAAGTCAAGAGATCTATTTTCAAGGGAGATGGGTGTTTCAGAGAAAGTGGAGCAAGCCTGTTTCAACAAAGGCCTAATTGCCCTTGCGACAGTCGGACAAGGGGATGGGGAAAGGGGAGATTCGATGATTTTAGCTCCCCCTTACGTGATGAAAGAGAAGGAACTTGATCAAATGGTTGAGATTTTAGGGGAAGCAATTCAGGATGTCCAAAAGCAGATCCTTTAGCCCTGGAGTCAGGAGAAGGGGGTGTAACTTATGGAATTTGCTCGAAATCTGGCGAGGGTGCCTGGAGAGGAATACCGAAAGGTCGAAACGGTACTCAGTAAGAAAGGATACATTTTCGTCAGGCGGATGGTCCGGAAACCCGCAGGGCATATCACATTAGAAGACTTTGTTCCCGGGGATACGATCACCCATGTATTTTACCATACAGAGGCTCACTACATCATTTCTGGAGAGGCCGAGATTACTTTTTCGATGCCTCCTTTTCACCAAAAAGAGGAAAAACTGATTGCAAGAACCGGAGATACCTATCTTATGTATAGTGGAGAAAGAGTCACCTGGAAGATCATTTCAGACGTTCCTTACCGGCATATCGGTTTCATGATGCCCTGTCCGCCCGTTCCAAGCGGAGAAAGTCTGATTGAATCCCTGTATGAAGAATTCAATCAGAGACTTTTCCAGACGTTTAAGGACAGGAAGCCAGGCGAATAAAAATCGATCCCAACGTTGGAGGTATGGATTATGGATATTGCCAGAAACCCAGCCAATGTTCCAAGTTCAGAGTATCGCAAGGTCGAAACGGTGCTAAGCAAGAAGGGCTACATTTATATTAAGAAGATGGTGCGGAAGGCTGCCGGCCACATCACACTGGAGGAGTTTGTTCCCGGAGATGTAATGACACATGTCTTTTATCATTCAGAGGTTCATTATGTATTGCAAGGTGAGGCAGAGATCATATATTCGATGCCTCCTTTTCATCAAAAAGAGGAGAAGACTTATGCCAAGGCAGGAGATGCCTATCTTATGTATTGCGGTGAGCGTGTCACCTGGAAGATTACCTCGGATGTCCCTTATCGGCATATCTGTTACATGCAGCCCGCTCCACCACTTCCCAGTGGAGATCAATTGGTAGATTCACTCTACGAAAAATTTAATGAAAGGCTTTTCCAAACTTTTAAGGACAGGGAGGAGTGAGGGGTTATATGGTTAATCTATCCGTAAATTACTGTGGTTTAAAATTCAAGAATCCACTGATATGTGCTGCTTCGCCCGTTACCCATACGCCTGAATCTTGCCAGCAGGCTGCAAAGGCAGGTTTCGCCGGAGCTGCGCTCAAAACTAATCCACGAGACCCATCGTCAATGGAGGAAAAAACGGTCTCCCGTCCCGTCTATCGGCTTGGAGACTGGAGGGGGCAGGGACGCTGGAAGCCCATTCCTCCAAAGATTTCAGCCCCCAGAAAAGGGAAAAAACTTGGCGTCAAAAAGCCCCCGTATTCTTTCTTCGCTGTATCTCCAGGTATGCCAAATGCTTACTTTTCTGACGGGCAGTATCTTGATTATATCAAAAAGACAAAAGATTTAGCAGGAGATGATTTTAGAGTGATTGCCAGCATTACAGGCGATACAGAGAAAAGATGGAAAGAGCAATGCGAATTGATTAACCAGAGCGAGGCGGATTTGGTAGAAATAAACTTGGGCGATCCTTTCTGTTCATTTGGCGATTTTTCGGGGCTCACGCCAGGCCTTCCCGCTTCAGCGGTTCCAGAAATTGTAGAAAAAATTTGTAAAATGTGCACAGATCTCCTTGAAAAGCCTGCAGCGGCCAAGCTACCCCTTCAGATGACCGTTCCTTTGCTTTCTGCCCAGGCTTGTGAAAGGGGAGGAGTCTCAGGGTTAGTTTTTGCCAATAGTAGCTTAAGGCCAGGTCTGAGCATCGATATTGAGACGGGTGAAGTTGGCCTTCCAGGGTTTCCCTGTTTCCAAGGGGTCTGGGGTCCATGGGTGGCACTTTTGATCTGTGGAAATATAGCTAATTTTAAAATACACGGTATGAAACTCGATATCAGCGGTGTGGGGGGAATCATTGAACCTGAGGACGTGATTCGGTTTATCATGGCTGGCGCCAATACCGTTCAGATTGCCCGGACCGTGATGATCGAAGGCTGGGGAATTGCAACAGAGTTTTTAGAGTTTATCCAAAAATGGATGGAAAAAAATGGTTATAAGGATTTCGATGAGATAAGAGGGATAGCGGCAAAGAAGGTGGTTACGGATTGGACTCAGTTTGACGACAAGCTTGAGCTTCCCCTGATTATGGAAGGGCCTCCCCCCAAGCAGAGGATAGAGATAAATAATAAGAAGTGTATTACGTGTGGGTGGTGTGAGGCGGGTTGTATGCATCTTGCAATTGAGATCAGAAAGAAGTACCCAGAAGTTGACCGGAAGTTATGTGAGGTTTGTGGGATGTGTGAGGCCCTCTGTCCTGTGAGGGCCATCAGCATTGTGGAAGTGTAAAAGTTTTTAGGGGTACGAAATTCTTTTAAGGAGGAAATAAATGAAAGAAGAAGTCAAGGTTGTCGGAGTTCAATTTGATGTTAAATCGGCGGTAGATGATGGTGTCGCTGGAAGAGATTGGAACGTGGCGTATATGGTTAAAAAGATCGAGCAATATGGTAAAGATAACGATCTCATTGTCTTTCCAGAGTTGGCAAATTGTGGTTACATCCGGGCTCTGGAGCACACATCGAATTTTCGAAGAGATCTTTACAAAAATTCTGCTGAGGATTTCCCAGACGGCTACACAGCACAACGAATTTCAGAGGCATGTAAAAAAGTAGGTTGTTATGCAGTGGTTGGTTTTTTGCAGAAGAGTGAGATCAAATATGAAGTTTACAACAGTTCGATGCTGATTGGACCAAAAGGTCCCGTTGGACTCTATCAAAAGGTTCATATTCCCTCGGAAGAAGTCCATTATTTTATTCCGGGTCCAGGATTCAAAGTTTTCGATACGGAGCTGGGTAAAATCGGGCTCCAAATCTGTTACGACATGTGGTTTCCAGAAAGCACAAGAATTCTTGCGCTTCAGGGTGCCGAAATCGTGGTTGAGATCGCTAACTGGTTTGATGTAAAGAATTTGGTAAATATGTGGACCAACGCCCCTGTTGTCCGGGCGATCGAGAATCAAGTCCATTTTATTGCAGTGAATCGTGTTGGTGACTTCCAGATACGACCTGCTGCTCCCAAGGGCCATTTGCCGGGCAGGAGCCGCATTGTGACCGGTTATGGGGACATTGTGGCCGAATCCACGCATGACAAAGAAGATGCGATCATAGGCACGTTGACAGAGGAGGATCTTGAGAAAGGCGCTTTTATACTGCCGACATTTAGAGATCGAGCCCCTCATGCTTATGATGTAATTACTAGGTACACCCATAAATGGGGTCAATAGGCCCTGAGTGGAGAATTTCCTTATGGAGGAAAGTGGAAAGAATTGAAATGAGCTGTCCTTAATCTCCCTTATTCAATGATGGGAAGATTAAGAAGCCATACTTGGTATGTGAGCTTTCCTTTATAGATAGGGGAGATGCCTGAAAGAAAACCGCAAAGAAAGAAAAATCTGAAAGGAGGACGAATATGGACAAGGCGATGGAGAAGGTGAAGGCGAAGTATAAGGACATTCCGATGACCTATTGGGATACTTTTGGAGAGATGGTGGCTGATTTAAGGACCCAAGCCAAGTGGCCTATTCCGGAGACAGTGGTGGTATCGGCAGCGGTGGTAGGAGCCTTTATTGACAAAAGGCAGAATCCCAATCATCCGATTTCGACAGAGGAGATTCTTAAGGAGTCGATCGAATGTGCGGAGGCAGGGGCGACCAGTATTCATCTTCATGTGAGAGATCCGGAGACGGGTCGTTCGGTGGGGGATTTGCCTGCTTATCATGCGGTGGTTGATCCTCTCAAGAAGAAGTATGGGGATAAAATTGTTCTTGATGGGTGTTGTGTATTTGGAACGACATTTGAGCAGGTGGTTGCACCCATCACGGATGGTTTATTTGAGGTCTCGCCTGTTAATCCAGTGGCTGGGTTTATTGGGGATACAGTGAGGTATGTTCCTCCTAAATTAATGCAGGCATCGGCTGAATACTTTCAAGAAAAAGGAGTGAAGGTACAGGTTTCAGTTCATGATACGGGAAGCATTTCGAACGCAAAGCGCTGGTTGCTTGATACCGGGATTGTCCAGAAACCCTATTTCTGGATTATTCTTCCTGCCTTGCCGGGCATCCTTTTCATGGAAAACCCCAAAGGGATGGTTGAGGCCATGATGATGGTTGTAAACCGTCTCTTGGAGATCGACGAGAACTGCACCATCATGGTGTGTAACGCCGGTCGAGCCTCCGTCTATATTGCCACATGGGCGTTGATGATGGGATTTCATGTTCGCGTGGGCATGGAGGACACGATATGGAAATATCCCCATATGGATGAGAAAATGTCCAGCAATGCGGATTCTGTTAGGGCAATTATACAGATTGCGAATCTTCTCGGCCGGAGGGTGGCAACCGCTGATGAATACAGGAAACTGATAGGTTTAAAGAAATAATCCGAACCGAACATGGAGGGCTTTCCTGATGGATGCAATCATGGATTTAGTGGATAGTATTTACCAATTAGAATACGAAGGTCTCCCTGCTTCCACGGTTGACATCACCAAGAAGTTTGTCCTGGATTCTCTTGGGTGCGTTGTTGCGGGAACCACGGGTTCGGGTTGCCAGGAAGTATATCATTTAGTCCGAGAATGGGGCGGGAAAGAGGAGAGTTCGATATTTGTTTATGGGGATAGAGTCCCTTCTTTCATGGCTGCTCTCATCAACGGGATGATGGCCCATTCCCGTGAGATTGATGATACTCATGATGTTGCCTTTATGCATACCTTCACCTCGATTCTCTTTGCCTCCTTAGCTGCTGCTGAATGCAGGGGTAGAATCTCAGGAAAAGAATTGATCACGGCTGTAGTAAGCGGTGTAGATCTTTCCTGCCGGATCGCACTTTCTACCGAGCGATTGGGTTGGGCCACTTTATGGCCCAGTTTTGGTTCCGCGGCTGCTTGTGCGAAGCTGTTGGGTTTTACAAAGGGGAAGATTCTTGACACGATCGGCATAGTCTTAAGCCAGGCCACGGGTAATATTCAATGTGCCGCTGATGGTGCCTTGGTGAAAAGGATGCAGCATGGATTCGCTGCAATGCGAGGGGTTTTATCAGCCTCTCTTGCCGAAGCGGGAATCACAGGAACCCGTAATGTCCTGGAAGGAAAGTATGGTTTTTTCCAGCTTTATAAGAGAGGAAAGTATGACAGGGAGCGGCTGCTCGCCGATTTAGGGAAGAAATTTGAAGTGGATAATCTCAGTATTAAGCCTTACCCCTCTTGCCGGTGTACACATGGCCCTATCGATTTGACTCTCAAAATTAGAGAAAAGTACGAAGTCAATGCGGAGGAGGTTGAAGAGGTTACGGTTTATCTCTCTAAAATATGTTTTGATGTTGTAGGCAAGACTTTTATTTTAGGGAGGAATCCTCAAGTGGACGCACAATTTAGTGTCCCGTACAATGTGGCTGTGGCTTTGATGAAGGGAGATGTATGGATCGATGACTTTGAAGAGACCGAGATTCGGGATCCTTCTATTCTCAAGTTAGCTGAGAAGGTGCACGTGGAAGTTTATGAAGGGATAGGAGAGCGTGCCTATTTAACTCCGGTTCGATTGGAGGTGAGGATGAAAAAAGGAGAAATCTATTCAGAGAGGGCTGATTTCATAAAGGGAGACCCCCAAAATCCTATGAACTTTGAAGAGCTTACCTTCAAATTTAGGAAGTGTATTCCTTATTCAGCAAAACTTATCCCCCACTTTAGGGTCGAGGAAGTAATTGAATTGGTAAGAAACTTTGAAAAATTGGATAATTGTACAATTATAACTGATTTCCTTAGGATCCAATAAGTTTTAGAAGAGTTAACCCTTCCTCCCGAGTAAATTTAGGCAAAAAGGAGGTGATGAAAAAAGTTCAGGTTTCTTTAAGATTGCTTGGAGTAAAACAAGTAATTTAATTATGGAGGGAATTTTTCAAGGGATTCATTAGAAGAAGGAGGTAATTCAAAATGAAAAGTTTATTCAAAAAGAGAATCTTAATAATTGGTTTTGTTTTTTCCCTTTTTCTGACAGCCGGTTATGGTGTCAAAAATGTTTCGGCGGACCTTCCAGAGATGTTTAATATAGGTACTGTATCAGTAGGCACAGCAACCCATGCCATCGATCTCGCCACCTCCCATATATTGAGCGAATATCTCAAGAAAAGCGTAAAAGTGATACCTTTTACAAAGGAAGGAGCAAAGTACGAGGCCCTTAGGAAGGGGGAAGTATTGTTTGTCAACACCTCTATTTTAGCTGCGGATTCGGCTATGAAGGGGATCCATGATTTCAGCGATCCGTCTTGGATACCCATACAGTTCCGATTAATACAACATGGAATAAAATTTTCGAACGTGATGGCAGTGCGGGGAGATTCGAAGATTACGAAGCTCTCCGAGCTGAAAGGGAAAAGAATAGGACATGTCCCAGGATGGCCGTCAAGCGGAGTTCAAGGTACGGCCATGTTAGATTTCGCGGGCATTTCCAAAGACAAAGTTACGTGGATACCTTTCCCCAGCTATATAAAAACGATCGAGGGATTGATGGCGGGTATATGCGACGCCACTGTCGTATCGACCGTTTCACCTAAAGTTGTTGAAGCATACTCATCTCCTGTTGGGATCAGGTTTCTAGAGATGCCTGAGAAGGACAAGGAAGGTTGGAGGCGCTTTAATCAACATGTGGTTTATACCCACGGGATTTGGCCCTACGGCATAAATAAGGATAAGCCGATAGAATGCGCAATTGGGAATTATTTTCGCGTTGTTCTTCCGGAACAATCAGAAAAGGTTGTGTACTCTCTTGTGAAAGCACTATTCGAGACATTTCCACAGTACAGAGATTCAAATCCTCCCTTCTCAGAATTCTTTTCTTTAGAGGAAACTCTTAATCTAAAGACTTGGAAACCAGTGGAAGTCCCCTATCACCCTGGCTTTATAAAGTTTGCTAAAGAAAAAGGTTTCTGGACAGCAGCTCATGAGGAATATCAGAAAAATGCGGAGGGGGCAGAGAAGGTTAGGGGAACAAGGAAAAATTAATCCGAGAGAGTCAAATAATGGTCTGGCTTTCAATCGCTTTCTAACGACTGAAAGCCAGACCGAAAAAGCAGACACAAAACGGCACAGATTAGATAGGAAAGCAAGGGAGCCCTTTTTTTGTAACTTTACTTTAGGTAGGGTAATAGAGCAAAAATGGACACCAGCAATGTACAGATAGAAAATAACCTCAAAGGGAGGTCACAACGTTTAGGTTTAGTTACCTCTACCATTATTAGTTTATGTGCTTTTGTTGGAATATTCTTGGGAACTATTTATGTTTTCAACATTATCATCTTCGGTCGCGTGATGTCCGAAGTTTCGTACATATATCTAATCTTGTCCCTTTTCATGCCCATAACTTTCCTAAAAGTGCCCCTTTGTTCTCGGGACGTGAACAGGCTTCCCTGGTATGACATTTTACTGGCACTTGTCTCTTTTGCTATCCCTTTCTATTTTTCCTTCCAAACCTATGCGATCAATCTCCTTGCCTGGGAGATAGGTTTGCCAATCCCGGAATTCATCGCGGCTCTGTGTTTCATGTTGATCGTGTTAGAAGGCTGCAGGCGGACCGTAAACCTTTTTTACTGTATCTTCGTCCTCTTTGTGATGCTGTATCCTCTATTCTCCAAGCATATGCCAGGCATCTTTCAAGCGAGGAGTTATTCCTTGCACCGTATAATTAGTGCCTACATGGTCGGAGGGGATGGCCTTCTTGGCCTCCCCATGGTTGTTTTATGTACTATTCTCCTTGGCTTCTTGGTCTTTGCTACTGCCCTGACCGTGACCGGCGCTGGCGACGGATTCATTTCCTTCGCAAAAGCTCTTTTGGGAGCGAGGAGAGGAGGAATGGCTAAGGTGTCTGTCCTTAGTAGCGCTCTGGTTGCATCGATTTCCGGTAGTGCGTCTGCAAATGTATTGACTACTGGATCCTTCACTATTCCAGCCATGAAACGAGAAGGCTACCCTGCTACCTATGCCGCTGCCATAGAGAGTTGTGCCTCCACAGGAGGGGTCCTGATGCCCCCGGTAATGGGAGCGGTTGCCTTCATTTTGGCTTATTTTTTGGATATTCCCTATTACCGGGTTTGTATTGCTGCCATTATCCCCTCATTATTATATTACTTTAGCCTTATGGTTCAAGTAGATGCCTATGCCGCGAGAAATGGATTGATGGGAGTACCCAAAAACGAGCTTCCCTCGCTCCGAGAGGCCCTGAAAGAGATTTCCATATACCTCTTTGCGATCATCGTCCTGATTTATCTCCTCTTCTATTTGCGAAGAGAAGCCCAGGCCCCCTTTATTGCTTCAGCATTGTTGTTTATCATCGCCAGTTTCCGCAAGAAGACGAGGGTGGGCTTTAAAGGTTTCTTTAATTTCCTTGAAAGAGCAGGAGAGATCCTGGGGTCCGTTATGCCAATTATGGGAGGTATTGGTTTCATTATTGCTGCCTTATACCTCACGGGCTTAGCCGACTCCCTCGCGGTGGGTATCACCACCATGGCAGGCGATAGCTCTTTTCTATTAATCATTTTGTGTGCAATTTCGAGTTTTGTTCTTGGAATGGGGTTGACCGTCAGTGCTTGTTATGTGCTTCTGGCCATCCTTATCGCGCCGGCTATAGTCCAGAGAGGGTTTGACCCACTTGCTGTCCACCTTTTCCTAATGTATTGTGCAATGCTATCTTATATTACTCCACCGGTGGCCATAGCCTCTTATGTTGCTGCGTCAATTGCCCAGGCACCCCCGCTAAAAACAGGATTCCTTGCAATGCGGCTTGGAATATTGCTCTTTTTTCTTCCTCTTTTATTTGTTTATAATCCAGCGTTTATTCTTCATGACACACCCTTAGCCATAGTCCAGGGGGTGATCACGGCTATCGCCGGTATTGCTCTTGCCGGTTCAGGGATAGAAGGTTACATGATCTGGATCGGTAAATTGGGTTGGTTCACGAGAATGCTCTGCATCACCAGCGGTATCTTACTCGTTATCCCCTCTTGGGAGTTTGAACTTGCTGGCGCCGGTCTGTTTTTTATTTTCTTATCTATCAACAAGCTTGCAGCCATGAAAAAAGCCGGAAAATTCATGAAAAATGTCGTGCAAGGGTGATGCAATCCACGTATGCTTTATCATGAGGCTTACAATGTAATGATTTAGGGGGAATTGGTTGAAATGACAACAAACCTTAGGAATTTAAAGTTTAAACTCCGGTTCATCATTGCTTTAGATCAGGAACTTTACAGTCAAACAGGATCAGGTATTGTTCAGAGAAAATGGCGAGAAATCATTGGAATGATGTCATAAATTCCTATAAAAAGAAGAACACGGAGTGATAGTCTACCGTGTCAGAGGTCCAAATTTAAAGGTTAAAGGGAGAAGAAGGATAAGTTTTGTTGCGGGATATGATTTCCTATTAATGAATGAAGAGAAGTAATGACTCGAAGGAAGATCTGAGAGAAAGAAAAATAAGCATCATAGCCCACTGCCTGATCAACCAGAATGCAAGGGTTTATGGTGGTGCAATAGAGCAAATAGCTATCCAAGAGGTAATCGACCTCATTCTCTCAAGAGGTTTTGGTATTCTACAGCTTCCATGTCCTGAGACGGTTTATAGGGGACTTCGACGGCGGCGGCAAACTTAGGAGCAGTATATAATACGCCCCGGTTTAGAAGGAATTGTCAAAAGTTACTCCAGGCAACATAAAGGAGATGGCTTTCTTTTAACCCCAGTACCTTAAAATGGTGCTGAGCCTTTCCTAATAATCCTGTTTACAATCCAGAAACAATGCAGATCAAATCTTTGACTGACTCAAATGGATTCTAAAAAGATTCTATCCTGAGGCAATTAATATCTCTCGGAGAGAAAGTAGACATGTGGAAAACAGCCTAAATACCCGGGATCGGAAAACACTGACTTGATTTGATGGATTCAAAGAGGCACTTTTATGAAGATTTTAGGAATTGTCTGTAGCCCAAGAAAGATGGGGAATACGGAAATCCTTGTAAAAGAAGCTCTGGTAGGAGCGAGGGAATCAGGAGCCACAGCAGAACTCATTAGCGTCCGAGGAAAAAATCTCCAACCGTGTGATGGGTGTCTTTCTTGCCGGAAGACAGGGAAGTGTCATATCAAAGATGACATGTTTCTCTTTCATAAGGAAATGCTTGAAGCAGATGGGATTCTTCTTGGTTCGCCGGTTTACTTCTGGACCATAAGTGCCCAGGCAAAAATAATCATCGACCGCTCCCTCTGTTTGAGATACCCTTTCCTCAAATTGGCCAACAAGGTTGGGGCGTCAATCACGGTATCCGGCAGACATGGTTGTTTCAATGTCTTTACACTATTTACCCTCTTCTTTGCCGGTAACCATATGCTTCCGACGGACCTCTTCGTTGATGGTCTGGCTGAAGAAAAGGGAGCCGTTAAGAAGGACCCTTATGCCATGAGGGGTGCCTACGAATTAGGAAAACTTATTGTTTCCATTGCAGAAAAAAGGTTTACCTATCCTACAGAATATGGAACAGCCTTTTATAGGCATGTGAAGGAAAAGTTTAATGTGGAGGTTTGTCCTTCTGAATTATACGGGAGGAGAATAGAATAGAGAATCCAGATAAGGGGGCTGTATCAAAAAAGTGGGTTTGGGAATGATTGGCCGTAATTTAAGCCTTATTTTGTCTAAAACACTTGGCCACTTTGGATACGTGATAAAAGGTACCATAACCCAATTGGTATTAATGAGAGAAGGTTGTGGAATTTGAAGAAAAGAAAGCTGAGGTTCTGGTGATTGGAGCAGGAGCTGCGGGACTCTCCGCCAGCATACAAGCAGCTTTGGAAGGTTGTGAAGTTTTGGTCATCTCTAAAACCCCAACTCTTACAGGGTCATGTACTGTTTTCAGCGGAGGAGGGTTCAGCCTTGCAACTGGAGGGATGACAGCCGACGAACACTTCAAAAAGACGATGGAAGTGGGAAAGGAAATGAATGAACCTGTTCTTGTTAGGAAACTTGTAGAAGAAGCCCCGAAGAAGGTTTTAAACCTTGAGAAGTTAGGCCTCTTGCCTTTATTAGGGAATGGCTTCGTTTTCTTTAAAGGGCATCCTCCTGTCTGGGGAAGGAATATCGTTAATGCCTTACAGGCATGGAGCAAAAAAGTTGGGGTCAAGATTATAGAACGAATTTACATTTTGGAATTGATTTCATACAAAGGATCTATTCATGGGGCATTGGGCTATGACATGGTTTCAAATCGGATGGTATGGCTCCATTCTAAGGTTGTCGTTTTGGCAACGGGGGGAGGAGGAGCCTTGTATAAAAGGAATGATAATCCCCCAGGAACGATGGGCGATGGCTATGCCCTAGCCCTTGGAGTAGGTGAAACTCTTAGAGATATGGAGTTTGTCCAATTCTATCCTTTAGGGATTGCCTCTGGAAAAAAGAAAAAGATTATAGCTCCCGCTTTTTTAGCCGACATAGGAGCGATTGTCAATAAAGAAGGGGAGAACCTCCTAGCTAAATACGGAATCAACCTACATCCAGTGGTATCTCTATGTCGGGATACCCTTTCAAGAGCTATATACCAGGAGATTTCGGAGACAGGCAAAAATCCCCCTTGGGTTTTCTTAGATATCCGGGGCATGGCTGAGGAAGGATGGAAGGATTATATTCTAAGCTGGGGAATGGAAAATATCTTTGTAAAACAATTAGAATGTAGAGAAAAGTTAATACCCATCTCTCCTACTTGTCACTTCTTTATGGGAGGTTTAAAGGTAGATTCAAATTGTTTTTCAGGAGTCGAAGGACTCTATGCAGCAGGTGAGGTTGTCGGTGGAGTCCATGGAGCGAACCGGATGGGAGGAAATGCTTTATCAGAAGCCATTGTCTTTGGATCCCAGGCTGGGAAGAGCACTGCCAATTGGTCGAAAAGCCATAGCCTCGTATCCTTTGAGAAAGGATCCATCCTAGAGCTGGCCAAGAGAAAACAATCTGTGATGGGAGGAAAAGAGCCTGCTAAAAAGAAGCTAATATCTATGCGACAGGAGATAGAGAAATTGCTTTGGAATGATGCGGGCATTATCAGAACAGGGGAGGGATTGGCCAAGGTACTTGAGAAGCTCTCTTTCTTTGAAAACGATTTATTTCCTAAAATTAAAATTTCCAACCCTGTTGAATTGGTGGATTACTGGGGACTCTGGAATGCTCTTCTTGTCGCAAGATGTGTCGCCGAAAGCGCCTTGAAAAGAACCGAGAGCAGGGGCTCTCACTACCGAATGGATTACCCACAGGAAGATGACAAAAGATGGCTGAGAAGTATTGAAATCAAAATGAAGGATGGCCAGTTAGCAATAAGTTGAAGGGATAAGGGCATGGGGTTCCTGAAAAACCGTGTGGCCATAGTTACAGGAGGGGGAAGGGGTATCGGGAAAGCCATTGCCCTCGCCTTTTCAAGGGAAGGAGCAGATGTTATGATTTCTGCTCGTACTCAGAGGGAGGTCGAACAGGTAGCCCAAGAAGTAAAAGAGGTGGGTAGGAAAGCTCTTCCTATCGTAGCCGATGTCTCCTCACCCCAAGAGGTAGAGAGGATGGTTTCCCAAACCATCCAAGCCTTTGGAAAGGTGGATATCCTGGTCAACAATGCAGGATTTCTTCATATTGGGCCAATCGCAGGCTTCAACAATGAAATTTGGAACAGGACGCTGGCCGTCAATCTCACAGGAACTTATCTATGTTCTAAGGCTGTTCTGGGGGAGATGGTGAAACATGGGGATGGGAGGATCATCAACATCTCCTCAACAGCAGGAAGGATTGGGGCTGCTTTTTATGGTGCCTATGCCGCTTCGAAACATGGAGTGATTGGTTTGACCAAATGTCTTGCTCAGGAGGTGGCGGACAAAGGAATCACCGTTAATGCCATCTGCCCGGGATTTATCGAGACCTCAATGGCTCGGGATGAAATGAATGCACTTGCCCGGCTGAAAGGGATCGAGCCGGAAATGATGAGACAAATCGTGATTGAGGGGACACCTCAAAAAAGGATTTTAGATCCAGAAGAAGTGGCAGAAATCGCTGTCTTTTTGGCTTCTGAGAAATCCAAAGGCCTGACAGGACTGTCGATCATCCTCTCAGGCGGCCGAGTCATGGATTAGGGAGAAAAAGGATGCCATTGCCCATTCGATACTTTAACAAAACGGGAAAAAGAAACACGATTGAGACCCTTCGCCTGGCTAAAGAATATGCCGATGAAATGGGCCTTCGAGATATCATTGTAGCCTCCACGGGGGGATCAACCGGATTGGAGGCCTCTAAGATTTTTGGTGAGCCTTATAATCTAATCGTCGTGAGTCATCCTGCGGGCTATAAAAGGGAAGGAATACAAGAGCTCAGCGAAAAGGCAGCGGTCGGCATTAGACACAATGGAGGAAAGATTCTCACCTCGGTGCTCGCACTGAGTGGGGTTGAAAGGGCAATGAGGAACCATCTGAAGACATGGGGACCGGTCGAGATAGTCGCCCAGGCTTATCGATGTTTCGGGCAGGGAACAAAAGTCTGTGTCGAAATCACTCTGATGGCAGCTGATAGCGGGCTCATCGATATGAAGAAAAATGTAATTGCGATTGGAGGAACAGGATATGGTGCAGATACAGCCTGGGTGATTAAACCCGCTCATTCCATCAGATTTTTCGATCTTCGAATCTCACAGCTTATCTGCAAACCAATTTTTGAGAAATCTGTGAAGAGAGTGATTCCATAGGAGGGGAAAATGCCGTTAGCAGAAATATTAGGAGAATTTGTGAGTAAGATCAGATACGACGATATACCCAGAGAGGTAAGGGATGCTGTCAAACCGAGGTTTCTCGACTGGATCGGTGCAGCCCTTTATGGACACACCATACGATATCATCAGCCACTTTTCGATGTGCTCAAAGGGCGCGGAGGATCTGCAGAGGCGACCGTCATTGGGGAGGGAGTGAAGATCCCGGTGACATATGCCTCCTCTGTAAATAGCGCTATGAGCTTCACATCTCCAGACATCGAACGATTTGGAGCGGTTCATATCTCATCGGTGATCATGCCGGTTGCTCTTGCCATGGCGGAGTGGAAGGGGGCGGAAGGAAAGGATTTCATCGCCGCTGTGATTTTGGGATACGATATTGCCACGAGGATCGGCAGAGCTTTGTACCCTTCGGACTTTCAGCGGGGTTTTCATCCTACTCCGATCGCCGGAGCTCTCGGTGCTGCGGCTGCAGCGACCAAGATACTTGGCCTTGACCGTGAAAAAACCTCCCATGCCCTAAGTGTGGCTGCAACGTTCTCTTCCGGACTGTTAGACGCCTACGGTTCTATGGAATCCGCGCTTGTCCAGATCGGAAGGGCCTCGGAGTCGGGTATCCTTTCGGCGATGCTGGCTAACGGAGGGGTTAAGGGAAGTCGAAACGTCCTGGAAGGTGGCTTCCTCAGCCGTGGATTTCTCGGTGCCTATTCCGACAACCCGATCCCTGATAAGGTCACTGAAAGACTTGGGGAGAATTATCTGATCCTCAGGAACACGATCAAAATGTACGGAGGATGTCGGCATAACCATGCCTCCATCGATGCCGTGATGGAGATCTTAGAGAAGCACAAGATAAAGAAAGAGGAGATCGAGGAGATAAGGGTCAAGACTTACAAACTTGCAGCGGAGACCCAGGTCGAAGAGCCCCGAAATGAGATTGATCTCGAATTTCACCTCCCTTATTCCATTTCCGTCGGGATTCTCGAAAACCGAGCGATCATGGCTGATACTTTTAAGATGGAGCGATTCCGGGCGGAAGTGGTGCAAGATCTGATCCGCAGGATCCGGATCGAACACGATCCCCTCATGGACAAGGATTTCCCAAACCGCTGGCCGGCAGAGGCAACATTAAAGACGAAGGATGGAAAATTATTCTCTCATTCTGTGGATATCCCCAAGGGAGAGCCCGAATGGCCTTTTAGTGGGTCGGAAATTGATTTTAAGTTTCGGTATCTTGCTGGGAAATCGATTGAAAATAGTAAGATCGATAAGATTATTTCAGTAGTGAATGATCTCGAAAAAATCGTAGACTTTTCACAACTAATGCTACTCTTAAGACCTTCTTGATTAGCGATTATCCGATCTTAAAAAGGGGTGAGCTATTGTTTATCCCTCGATAATCTTAGACTGGGCAGGAGGATTTAAACGAATGAAGATCAAACCCGCAAGCCTGGATAAAAAGGACCTGCACGAGTTGATGGTGGGTGCCATAGTGCCAAGGCCCATTGCTTTTATCTCGACAATCGGCAAGGATGGAATATTTAATCTTGCCGCCTTTAGTTTCTTCAATGGGTTATGTTTGAGGCCAGCTATTGTCGCTATAGGCATCGGATGGAGAGGTTTGGAGAAAAAGGACACTTTGAGAAACATCGAGGACTCGAAAGATTTTGTCATCAATATGGTCACTGAGCCGTTGGCTCAGGCAATGAACCAATCCTCCGCTGATTATCCCAGTGAAGTGGATGAATTTAAAGAGGTTGGATTAACACCCGTTAAAGCCGATTTAGTGAATGCCCCCCTGGTTGCGGAATCACCCATCAACATGGAGTGCAAGCTCGTGCAGACCCTGGAGTTTGGGAAAATGCCAACCGGGAGCACTGTGGTCATAGGCGAGATCGTGTTGGTCCATGTGAAAGACGACTTATGGGCGGGTGATCACATAGAGATTTCTAAATTTCATGCGATCGGCCGACTCGGGCAAGACCTCTACTGCCGTACACGGGATACTTTTGAGATGAAAAGGGCCGTTTTAACTTAAACTTCAGTCATCGTAAAAAAGGCTATTTTTTAACCGTCATTATCTTTTGTAACATATTATTTATATTTTGAACAGAGATCCTGTTTAAAGTACGGCTTCTTTATGGCGGTGGGCATTGCATTGAATATTGACGGCCAGAGGAATGCTGGCAATATGGGTTGGAAAGGTTTCGATGTTGACCGCAAGACATGTCACCCTTCCACCTAATCCTCCCGGACCGATTCCCAATTTATTGATCCTCTGTAGCAGATCCTCCTCCATCTGAGCAATTTTTGGATTGGAGTTTCTTTCTCCGATCTTTCGCAAGAGGGACTTCTTGGCTATCAAGGCAGCCTTTTCTAAGTTTCCTCCAATCCCAACTCCAACAACGATGGGTGGACAAGGATTGGGCCCAGCTTCGGATACAATTTTAACCACTTCATCCATAACCCCATTAAGTCCGATATAAGGTGCGAAGAGTTGAACACGGCTCATCATCTCGCCACCAAAACCTTTCGTCATTACTGAAAGTTTCAAACGATCTCCAGGTACAATATCAATGTGAACAATAGGGGGAGTATTATCACCGAAATTTATTCGCTCAATTGGATCTAAAGTAGATTTCCTGAAAAATCCATCCTGATATCCTATTCTTACTCCCTCCTCCAATGCCCGATGGAGATCCCCACCAATGATTTGAACCTCCTGCCCAATCTCCACGAAAAGGATTGCCATCCCTGTGTCCTGACAAATAGGCACCTTCTCTCGATAGGCAATCTTAGAATTTTCAATTAGATCTTTAAGGACCTGAATACCGATGGGCGATTCTTCTATTTCAAGGCTTTTTTTGAATGCTGACAGGACATCTCCGGGTAACTCTGTATTGGCCTCAATTACCAATTCTTTGACAGTATTAATAATATTCTCTACATGAATCTCCCTCAACTCAAGTCCTCCTGATAAAACTTTAATAAAGTTTAAGATTTAGGGAGGTGAAAAGCAATATCAGTGACGTGAACGTCAACAGTTCAACATTTAACTTGACACACAGGTAGCCTAATTGTATGTTGTCCGACAAACGGACGATCTTATCAAAAGGAGTTTCCATTCCTTGCAACAGGATAAATCCTTTTTTCGCGAGAAGCTTTCAGGTATTTTTGCCCCCATTACCACCCCTTTTAGCCAAGAGGGTCATCTCTTGCTGGATGAGTTGGCTTCCAACATTCAAAAACTGAATGAGAGCGGGCTTCGAGGGTATTTTGTCCTGGGGACGAATGGCGAGTTCAAGAGCCTCTCAGAGACGGAGCAAGGGAAAGTTTTAGAAACGGTGATCAGAGCATCATCAAAAGATAAAGTGGTCATGGCAGGGACAGGTCGTGAATCTACCGAATGCTCCATTGTGGATACAAAAGAAGCGGGAGACATGGGAATCCATTTTGCGAGCTTGATAGCGCCCTCCTTCTTTTCGAAAAAGATGACGGACCCCGTCCTCTTAAGGCATTTTCGTTCGATCGCTGACGCCTCTCCCATTCCAGTCCTTCTTTATAATAACCCAGAGGTTGCCGTTGTGACCTTCAGTACGGGTTTGGTTGGGGAGATCTCCAAACATCCAAATATTGTAGGGATGAAGGATAGCTCAAAGGGGAATTTCGCCTCCTATCTCTTGGCTGCGGGTCTCGATTTTAATCTGCTGGCCGGATCGGCAAATTTCTTCTTAGAAGCTCTGGTCATGGGTGGGATAGGAGGAGTGCTCTCCATCGCCAATTTTGCTCCGGAGGCCTGTTGCAAGGTGTATGATCTCTGGAAAGGGGGAAAGTTGGAAGAGGCGAAAGTGGAACAGTACAAACTGATGACATTGAATCAGAAGGTTTCGGGGAAATTCGGTGTCGCAGGGGTGAAGGCCGCCATGGATCTCTTTGGATTGCATGGTGGTTCACCGAGGGGTCCACTGCTGCCATTAACCCCGGATGAAAAAAGAAAGTTAGCAGATGATTTAACAGTCTCTGGTTTCCTCACGAAATGATATGGGTTTTTTCAACCTGTCCTCTCCTTGATCAGCGTCACCTATTTCCTGTTTGACAAGGGTTCGGTTCTTGGATAATATTTCCCAAATGCAGAAAGGGGATCCAATGGACGACAAAAAAGATTTTGTACTGGTGACGGTTTCCGGGCCGGACCGGCCTGGAATCACGGCCGCCTTCAGCAGGATCCTTGTCGAAAATCAGGTGGAGATTGTCGACATCGAACAGGCATCGCTTCAAGATTTTTTAGGCCTCTCCTTTCTCCTGGATATGAGCGGAGCGAAACAGTCGAAGGATGGCGTTCTGAAGGACCTCCTCTTTGAAGCGAGCCGCCTCGGCCTGACGCTCAACTTTCGTCTCTATTCGGAGAAGGAGGTGAAGGCTCGAAACAGTAAGAACCTTTTTGTCCTCACCTACTTCGGCGATACCCGGACGCTGGCGGAGATCTCAAACATCCTTGGAGAGGAAAATGCCAATATTGAGATGATCGCCAACCTAACCCGGCACCGTGCCAGCTGTGTGGAGCTGACGATCGATGTGAAGGACGTTCAGAACCTATCGCGTCTGAAAGAGAGGGTGATCGCCAGCAGTCATGAACTCAATATCGACCTGGCCCTCCAGAAGATGGAGGCCTACCGCAAAAATAAACGGATGGTCTTTTTCGATATGGATAGCACCCTCATCGACATGGAGATCATCGATGAGATGGCCGAGAGGGCAGGGGTGTTTAAGGAGGTATCGAGAA
>Ga0194125_10002809_pt1 | contig 28549 bp, 23 predicted proteins | sample TA2KigC250mmetaG_FD_148626 | JGI IMG/M metagenome (GOLD analysis project Ga0194125, IMG submission 148626) | Freshwater microbial communities from Lake Tanganyika, Tanzania - TA2015034 Kigoma Deep Cast 250m | ecosystem: Environmental > Aquatic > Freshwater > Lake | place: Tanzania: Lake...
GGAAGCCACACGCGGGCAAGATGCCCGCGCTCCCACATGGGACGGAGAGCGGGCGTCTCGACGGAAGCCACACGCGGGCAAGATGCCCGCGCTCCCACACGGGACGGAGAGCGGGCGTCTCGACGGAAGCCACACGCGGGCAAGATGCCCGCGCTCCCACACGGGACGGAGAGCGGGCGTCTCGACGGAAGGCACACGCGGGCAAGATGCCCGCGCTCCCACATGGGACGGAGAGCGGGCGTCTCGACGGAAGGCACACGCGGGCAAGATGCCCGCGCTCCCACATGGGACGGAGAGCGGGCGTCTCGCCCGCTGGCGCGGGGGCAAGATGCCTGCGCGCGAGCATAAACCGCTCGGCAGCGGGTTACGAGACTCGAGGGCGCTAGTGTGGGTCGGGATAGCGTGGGTGTGGGGTATGGACGGGGAGTCGGTTGACGATCCAGCGGTAGACGAGGATCTCGATCGTGACGATGGTGGCGACCACCAAGAGTTCTTTCACGGGAAAGAACTCGCGATGGGGCAGTTGCCATTGGAAGGCGAACATCGAGACGGTGAATCGGTTGGCGAGGACGCCGAGGATGGTGAGGAGAGCCGCGGTGCGGACGAGGGTCGCGCTCGCGCGGCGGACCCCCAGAACGAACAGGGCGCAGGGCAACAGGACGAACCCGAGCAGTTCGATGAGGAACCATGCTCCGTAGGTGGAGGCGAGGAGGCCCCAGTGATGTCCGTGGGCGAGGCCGACGCAGCGCAGGCCGAAGTAGGTGATCAGCACCAGCGCTGCTCCCTTGCCCAAACCGAGGGTGAGCCGGTCCAAGGCGCGCTGGTGGGCTGGGGCCATGCGGTGGGGCAACCAGCGCCGGACCAGAGTGCTTTCGACGATCACCATGGACAACCCGGCGAAGATGCTCGAGACAAAGAAGAACAGGGGTAGGTAGGGGGAATACCACAGGGGGTGCAGCTTGCCTGGGGCCAGGAGGAATAAGGCGCCCAGGGCCGACTGGTGGAGGGTTGAGAGGATGACGCCAAAGATGGTGGCGCCAACGGTGACGCGGAGGGCCCAGCGGCGGAAGCGGTCAGCGCCCAGCCACTCGAAGACGGCGGGGCAGAACTCGACGAACTGCGTGGACAGGTAGAGGGCCACGTGCCAGGCAACGAGGAACATCACCGACCCGGTGCCGAAGGCTTTGAACATCGGGTAGGGCAGGCGCCAGGGCATGCCTAAGTCCACCAGCAAATAGACCACGGCAAAGAAATAGCCGATGAACCCGGTGAGGACGGCGGGCCGGAGCAAGGGAGTATAATGCTTGAGCCCGAACAGGTAGACCGCGGACGCCATGAGGAATCCCGTCGAGGCCAACGGCACGCCGGAGAACAGTCCCCAACTTAAGAACAGGCCCCAGGGTTGGTCATCCGAGGCGTGGGTGACCGCGCCCAAACCGAGGGCGTACCGCATCACGATGAAGGGGAGGCCAGCGAAGATGACGACGGCCGCGGCGAGGTTGAACGGGGTGACCAAGTCGCGGAGGTACTGTGGCCAAGGTTTGCCGTTGAACAGATGCTCTTGCATCCATGGCCCCGGTGAGGTGGCAGATTGACCCGTCTTGCTCGTCATGGTGTGGGGTGCGGTTCAGCGGGCGATGTGGGGTCGTTGGCGGGGGGCGCCGAACGGCTCTTGGAGAACAGATGGAAACCGCCTAACAAGGCTGGCCAAGCCACGAACACCACCGGCACAGCGGAGAGGAAGCCGCGGGTATAGTCCGCGAACGGTTTGGTGCCGAGGTTCATGGGAAAGCCGAGGGCGGCGAACGGGAGTTCAGACAAGTACAGCCAGCTCGTTCCGCCGGCCTCGGTGATCCCATAGACATGGTCTTGGTACTTGCCGGGGTGTTTGCGCATGATCTCGCCCGCGAGTTTGATGAGGTCGCTGCGCTTGCCGAAGGTGAGGGCTTCTCGGGGGCAAATCGAGGCACAAGCGGGCAGGTCGCCACGCTGGAGTCGCGCGTGGCAGAAGTTGCACTTGCGGACCTTGGGGGAGGCGGGGTTGTGGTATTCGTAGGCCGGGATGTTGAAGGGGCAGGCGATCATGCAATAGCGGCAGCCGAGGCAGATGTCTTGGTTGTAGAGGACGGCGCCTTCCCGGGACTTGGTGAAGGCGCCGACCAGGCAGGCGGCGGCGCAGGCCGGCTCGTTGCAGTGCATGCATTGCTGTTTGACGAACACCGGGGGGAGGTCCGGGTCGGTGCGGGTCAAGCGGTTGACCACGGTGTAGCGGCCGGCATCGGTGCGGCGGTGGCGGTCGAAGACGCGTTGGTCTTCCGGCGGTTCGGCGAGTGGGGGGAGCTGATGGGTTTGCTGGCAAGCTTCCTCGCACTTGCGGCACCCGATGCAGAGCGTCAGATCCACCAGCATCCCGAACCGGTCCGGATAGCCGGTGAAATGCTCGACGCTAGCCACGGCCTCGGCGCGCGCGCTGCCTGGAAGGCCAAGGACGCCCGCGGTGGCTGCTAGTCCCTGAAGGAATCGGCGGCGGTTAGCTTTCATGAACGCACGGCTGGGTTAAGCGGAAGCTGAGGGTGAGTTGGGGAGCCGCGGTGGCGGGGGGGCCGGCAGCGGGCGGCGCGCGGTGTGCGTCGCTGGAGGGGGTGGGGGTTCATGGGGCCTTGAGGCGGGTGCCCGGGAGCTTGGCTGGGAAACTGATCTGTTCCTCTTCCTCGTGGCAGCCGGAGCAGGTGGGCGGTTGACGGAAGCGGCTGCCGACATGGCAATCCGTGCAGGCGGCATCCTTGTGGCTCTCGTCCAGGACAAGGCCGGTCTTGTCGTGTTGGAACTGGGGTATTTCACGATCCGAGTGGCAGTGGGCGCACGCGTCGGTCTTCTCCTCGGCGGTTTCGTGGCATTGGGCGCAAGGCGAATGATGTTGGGTAAACGTCTTGGTGCGGACGACGGAGGTTTCCGGTTTGTGGCAGCGGCTGCAGTTTTGGGCCCGGTGACAGTCGACGCAGCGGAAGCCGAACCGTTTGACGTGGTCTTGGTGTCGGAAGGTGACGAGGGCCCCGAGTTCGTACGTGGTTTGGTAGACGAGGTTGGTGGGTTCGTGGGCGTTGGGGTGGAGCGTGCCCATGATGTCCGACGGGTCCGGCAGTTTGATGGCCACGTAGTTGGCTGTCCGTTTGGCGTGGCAGACGGCGCAATCGGTCTGGTGGCTCCATTCGCGGTGGCAGTTGAGGCATTGACGGTGGTAAGCGCCGCGGAGGCCAGGCTTGGTCAGGTCGGCCGAGCCGAGCGGGCTGTGACACTCGCGGCAAGGGAGGATCCGGTGGGTGGGGTTAAAATGGTGGCAGAGGGCACAACCGCCGCTCATTTCGGTCATCTGCGCGTGCAGTTTGTGGGCAAAAACGACCGGGACATACTGGTTGGAGAGGTGGTCGATCAAGACCACTTCCGGTCCGGCGGCTAGGGTCGAGCGCGGGCAGGGCACCAGGCATGGGGCCTCTTTGCTCGGGTCGGCGCAAGTGTGGCAGTCGAGGCATTGCCGCTGGGCCGGGACGGCAGCCATGGTGCGGACCGGATCCGGGGGGGCCTCTGTCGACTGGGCGCCAAGCAGGCGGAATCCGAGCGCCGTCAGGAGGGTAAAGGCGAGCGAACGCATTTAGGTGTTGTCGGTTTGATCGCCCCGGTTGAGCCAGCGCCAGAAGACGGGAAACACGAGGAGGAAGAGCACGGCGATGACGTACTCGATGCCCTTGGTGAGGCTGATGAACTCCTGGAGCGTCTGGGGACCATTCATAGGCGTCAGTGGGGTGGGGCGGTCCGCCGAGGTCGAGGCGGGGAGGGCTTCGGGCTGGCGGCTTGGCCGAGCTCAGGTTGAGACCCTGGAGCTCGGGTGCTCACAGGGCTACCGCACGGGGGCGTAACGGGTAAGGAGCTGTTCGGACGGGGGCAGACGAGGCGCCCGGGGCGGCCACTGTTGAGCCGACGGACCGATTTCGAATTCGACGCCCGACACATCCTGCGGACCCTTTCATTCACCTGTGCCCGGTTTGCCCGGGGCGACGGTCTCATGAAGGAGAGCCGTCGCAGGCGCAAGGGTCTCTTGTCATTAGCTAATGTGTCAAGCGCGAAGTCATTGCATAAACAATCAGAATCAAGAGCAGCAAGCCCAGACCGAAGAATGAGTAGCCGAAGGAATGGGCGATCCCTTTCCAGCGCGGCCATTCGTCCTTGACGCGGAAGTCATCGAGGCGGCCTTGGGCGACGAGTCGGTCATACCAGCGCTTGCGTTCGTGGAGCAGCTCGGACTTGGAGATGCGGCCCGAGAAGATGACGGTGTCCATGGGGAACTTCTCGAGGCGGAAGTGGGTGTTGAAGAAGTGGATGGTGAAGATGAAGCCGGCGGCGAGCAGGGCTTCGTCCGAGTGGACGATCAAGGCGATGTTGATGATCCAGCCGGGCACGAATTTCGAGAAGAACTGCGGGAACCAGAGCACCAGGCCCGACACGCCGATGGCGAAGACACCCCAAAAAACCGCGAAGTAGTCGAAGCGTTCCCAATACGTCCAGCGGTCGAACTGGGGTTTTTCGCCCTTGCCGAAGAACCAGCGGTTATGGGCGACGAAGTCCCGCCAGTCTTGGAGGGTGGGGATCATGGAGTCGGGGCCGAAAATGGCGGCCCAGAGGCGTTTAGCTTGGAATTTGCCGGTGGCGGGATCGCGGAGTTGGCCCCGGTTCTTCCAGGCGGTACGGACGACCTGGAGCAGGTGCAAGCCGAAGTAGAGGAAGGTGATCAGGGCGCCGAAGTGGTGGAGGGTCCGAGCCACTTGGGCGCCGCCGATGACATCGAACATGATGCGGGCCCACTCGGTATAGTAGAACTTGAGCGGCATCCCCGTGACGACCAGCAGGAGGAAGCTGGTGACGACCAGGAAATGGAGGAAGCGATCGAAGGGTTGGAAGCGGGTGAACCATTCGTCGTCCCGTTGGACGGTGATCTTGGCGGCGCGGAACTTCTTCGAGTCGTGCCAGTAGAGATAGACGGAGCGCAGCAGCCAGAGGAGGGTGTGCAGGCCGAAGAAGGCGAACACGCCGATGAGCAGCGTGGTCATGAACACGAAGGTCCAGTACAAGGAAGGGTAGTTCTCCCGGTCGAGGGGGTTGGCGTGGGGGATGTACCTGGCGAAGCTGGCGGTGGCGTTGGCGTGGCACTGTTGGCAGGTCGTCACCACATTATCGGCGGACAGGCGGGAAGCGGGGTTGCTGGGGGGCAGGACGTCGTGATGGCCGTGGCAATCGTAGCAGGCGGCGACATCGGAGGCGACGTTCGGTTTGCCCAGGGCCATGGCTTTGCCGTGGTAGGTGTCGCGATAGTGGGTGAGGCGATCTTCGTGGCAGCGGCCGCAGCGTTTGTCGCTGACCATCTTGAAATGGCCGTTGACCGGGGGCTCGATTTCGTGGGCGGTATGGCAGTCGGTGCAGACCGGGCCGCTTTTCTCGCCGCGGAGGAGGAGTTGGCCGTGGACGCTTTGGTTATAGATGCGTTCGACTTTGACGTGGCACTTGCCGCAGGTCTTGGCGACGTTGGCCTTGTTGATGGGCGAGCTGCGGTCGACGCCGCGCTTGATGTCGTGGACGCCGTGGCAGTCGTTGCAGGAGGGCGCCACGATGAGCCCCATCTTCAGCAGCGCGCGTCCGTGGATGCTGTCGTTGTACTGAGAAGCCACCTCCGGATACCTCATTTGGTACTCTTGGGTTAGGCCGGGGTTACTGTGGCACTTGGCGCAGGTTTGGGGCAGGTTCAGCTTGAAGACGACCGACTCGGGATCGTTGATCGGCAACATGTAATGGACGTCCCGCGCGGCGGGAGAGCCATGGCAATCCGCGCAGGTGGCGGCGGCCGAAGCGCCCAGTTTTTGGCTCATGCCGTGGATGCTGTGGGCGTAGTCGTCGGCGGCCTTTTGGTGGCTGGGTTGGGGTTCGTGGCAGTTGACGCATTGGGCCGGCGGCAGGCGGCTCTCGTGGACCATGTCTTTGATGCCGACGTGGCAGTCCACGCAGTTAAGTTTGCCGTGCACAGAGGCCTGGAACCGGTCCGGGTCGAAGAGTTCGAGCGGGGGTTTGTCTTTGAGACTGCGGGTGTTGTTCGGGTCAGTGTGGCAGTCGAGGCAATCGGCGTTGGCGATGATGTCGGCTGGTGTCTCGGCGGTGGGGGGTGGGGTGTCGGGTTCAGCCGCGTGCAGGGGGCCGGCAACCCCGGCGAGGAGGAGGCCAAGGGCGACGCCGGAGACGGCTTGTGCCCAGCGGTGGCGCGTGAGGCGGAGGAGGAGAGCTAGGGCGCTATTCGCCGGTGTGGCAATCATGGCAGATGTCTCCGGGGCTGAGCTCGTCACCGGGGTGTTTGAACTCCTGTCCGTGGATATCCAGCTTGGTGAGGTCGTCGCCGGAGCCTTGGGCGAGGATAATGTGGCAGGCATTGCAGTCGTTGGCCTTGATCATCTCCTTGCCATCGGCGGTGACGTGCTTACCGTCATGACAGCGGAGGCACCCGAGCCAGTTCTTGTGGCTGATGTTGTCCGGGTAAGCGCGCCAGTCGGCCTTCATTTCCGGGAAGAAGTTGTCGCGGTAGATTTGTTGGACGGCGGCGATGGCTTTGGCGACGCGCGGGTCTTTGGTGCCGTCCGGATAGCGGCCGTTGAGGATGGTGGCGATTTGCTGGAGGCCCTCGGTCTCGGTTTCGTAGGGCTGGACCAGGGCGTGGACGGCGTTGGCCTTGATGGAGGGGAGCGTGGGGTCGATCGAGCCGAGGGACATGGCCAGGTTGACCGCGTCGCTGGGCGTCTCGAACACATGCGCTGGGCGGTTGTGGCAGTCCATGCAATCCATGACCCGGATGTCGGCCTTGCGGATCTCGTTAGTGAAGCCGGGGCTGCGGTATTCGCGCACGACACCTTGGGGATCGATCAGGCGGACCCAAGGGATCTTCTGGCGGGTGGCGTCGGTGGCATAGTACTCGACGCGATTGCCCACGTTCATATGCCAATGGATACCGCCCACGGGTCCATGGGTGGGGTCGGCGCCACCGACCTTCATCAACATGCGGATGGTGTGGACGGTGTTGCTCTCGTCACTGAGATAATAGGTGAAGGTGCGGTCGAGGTTACCGACGAACTTCTTGGGCCAGTGGCACTGTTCGCAGGTTTCCTGCGCGGGCCGGAGGTTCTTGATGGGGGTGGGGATGGGGCGGGGGTATTTCTTCTGCAGGGTGGCGTAGACCTGGTAGGTGCCCGAGAGTTTCGAGCGGACGAACCAGGTCGCGCCGGGTCCGATATGGCAGGCGGTGCACGAGACGCGGGCGTGGGGTCCTTGCTGGTAGGTCACCATCTCCGGCTTCATGACTTGATGGCAGGCCTGGCCGCAGAAGGTCGTCGACTCGGTGAAGTGGTAGGTATGGTAGCTGCCCATCGCGGTGAACAGGAGAAACAAGGCCGCGCCGCCGGCGAAGTAGGCCAGGATCCGGCGGTCCCGGGGATGGGAAAGATCGATCTCGAGCGGGGGAGCCGCGCTGCCGGCACGGCGGATGGCGCGTCGCTCCCAAAGGGCGCCACCGATTGCCAAGGCCAAACCGAAAATCAGAAAGGCCGGCGCGACGAAGAACGTCAGGATGCCGACGTAGGGGTTGCCGAAATGGGCGAAGAGATCGATCGTGAACAGCAACAGAAACGCAAACAGGCTGGCCAGCATGATGACGGCGCCTGTGAGCGTGATCCAGTTGCGGAACATGCCGCCGCGAGAGGTTCGCGCAGGGGAGGGCTGGGAGTTCATGTTTCCGAGTTCAAGGGCAATGATGGTGCGGTCATAATTCGGCGCGGCGCAGCCCTGCACGGCGGCTTCGGCGCCGATCCGGCAGACCGGTTCGAGGCCAAGGCGTGGCGGGCCAAGACGCCGCTTACCGTGGCCGGGTGGCGCCCTTGCGGCTGCTCATGGATTGGCCAATCGTTTACATTTCTTGGTGTGGTTAATTCAACGGAGGTGTAGGGTTCCAGACTCTTATGCTCCCGAGTGGTGTGGCGAGGCTTCGGCGGTTGGTGCCACGACAAGAACTTGAACCTGGCGAGGCCAAGTTCGGTGGGTCGCCCTAGGCACTCGGTGGGGCGCGGGTCGTTAGACTCGCTGGGCAGAAGTGACCGTCTGCGCTGCACCTGTGGGCGCTGCACCCTGCTCAGGATTCGGGGTTTGGCCTGGTAGGGCATCGGCCAGTTCGCAGAGAACCTGGTAATACTCGTCGGTCGATAGGCCGAGGGCGCTGGCACCGAAGGTTTCGGCGGCGTCCGGGGTGGCGAAGGGGCCGTAGTTGATGAGGACGAGTTGGTACAGGGCCAGGTAGGCCACGCGGTCGAGTTGGGTTTGGAAGGAGGGGTGGACGAACAGGGTGTAGCCGTCTTCGGGCCGATCGCCGCACGGTACCGGATGGGCGCATTCGCCGGGCTCCAACGGGCCGGAATCGAACTGGATCGTCCAGGGGTAGCGGATCAGGGCGCGGTCCGCCTGGAGTTGGAGGAGTTGGGTCCAGCCCAGTCGGGGGCCATACTTAGCGCGGATCTCCTCTCCTTTGGCAGCCGCGTGGGAGTTGAGCGAGTCGTGGGCTGGGGTGGGGGAGGGGTGGGGCGGGTTGGACATGGACATGACCTCTCGTGGGCGAGCGGGTCCACGGGCGAGGGCGGGGGCGGTCAGTCGCGGCCCTCGTTGGCCTGGCTGAGCGTGCCGAGGAGGATGGGCACGGACATGCGGAGGAAGATCGTGTAGCAGAGCAAGCCGAAGGCCCAGATGCCGAAGCAGATGAGGGTTTCGTTGAGGGTAGGGGTGTACTCGATCATTTCGCCCAACGGGGTGGGGATGAAGCCAGGGATGACTAGGCCCATGCCCTTCTCGATCCAGATGCCGACGATGCAGAGGACGCAGGTGAGGTTCAACCAGCGGAGGCTGCGGCTGAGGGGGAGCAGGAGCAGGACCATGGCGATGACATTGAAGGCGATGGCCGTCCAGATCCAGGGGACCAGCGCGTGGTAGCCGTGCAACCCGACGTACAGGTACTTCGAGGAGGCCACGTGGAGGTTGCCGGAGTAGAACTCCTTGAAGACTTCGTTGATCAAGAGGAAGACGTTGATCAGCATCGAGACCTGCACGATGCTGCGGAGGGTGAGCAGGGCTTTATCGGTGATGCGGTAGGCGGTGACACGGCGGATCACTTGGAGCGCCAGGATGATGAGGGCCGGGCCGGCCGTGAAGGCCGAGGCCAGGAAGCGCGGTCCTACGATGGCGGAGTTCCAAAAGGGTCGACCGCCCAAGCCGACGTACAGGAAGGCCGTGACGGTGTGGATCGACACGGCCCACACGATGGCGATGAACACGAAAGGGATGTAGAACCATTTGGCGGGTTTACGACCCTGGTAGCGGCAGTAGAGGAGGTAGCCGCAGATGTGGATGTTGAGCAGGAGATAGCCGTTGAGCACGATGACGTCCCAGCTCAACATCGAGGCGGGAAAGTTGAACTGGCCGATGCCGGGGATCAGGTGCCAGAACCGGTCGGGTCGGCCCAGATCGACCGTGACGAAGGCCAGGCACATGAGGATGGCTGCTACGGCCAACAATTCGCCGAAGATGACCAGGTCGTGGAGTTCCTCGTTGTTGTAGATGTAGACGGGGATGACCATCATCACGGCCGCGGCGGCCACGCCGACCAGGAACGTGAAGTTGGCGATGTACACCCCCCAGGAGACCTCATCAGTCATGCCGGTTACCAGGAGGCCGTGGACGAATTGCTTGGCGTAGGCGTTAAGGCCGAGGAGGCAGAAGACCGTCAGGACGCCCATCCAGGCGTAGTAACGCCAGTCGCCCGCGAAGGCGATCCGGCTGCAGCGCCCGAGGAACACCAGGTAATTGCGAATGGCCCGGTTCATACGTCGAAGTAGTAGTAAAACCTGGGCGAAGTCCCGAGTTCCTCCTTCAGTTGGATGAACACGCGCTTGTGCTTGAGGATGTACGACACTTCACTCTCGGGGTCGAGGATGTTGCCGAACTTGCGCGCCCCGGTGGGGCAGACTTCCAGGCAGGCGGGGTAGCGCCCCACCCGGGTGCGCTGGATACAGAAGTGGCATTTCTCCATGACCCCTTGGCGGCGCGGGCGGTTGCCCAGGTAGGCCATGTCCGGATTGAGCTGGCCCTTAGGGATGGACGGCCGGGTGAAGTTAAAATGGCGCGCCCAGTAGGGACAGGCGGCGGCGCAGTAACGGCAACCGATGCACCAGTCGTAGTCGATCACGGTGAGCCCGTCAGTCTCTTGCCAGGTGGCATGGACTGGACAGACTTTGACGCAGGGCGGGTTGCGGCACTGCTGGCACTGGACGGGCATGTAGAAGTGATCTGGCTCCGGCACCCATTCGGGCGCGTAGTTATGATCGGCCTTCTCCATATCGAGCGAGCCGTGCGGCAGGCGCAGCACTCGGATATACTGCACTTCCGGGGTGCGGGAGAGGTTATTCTCCGCCACGCAAGCGTGGACGCAGCGCCGGCATCCGATGCAGCGGGTCAGGTTGTGGGCATAGACATACTCGACTCCCGTCAAGGGCTTGACGTCGCGGACTTGGGGGCGAACGCCGTACTCGCGTTCGACTTCGGCCTCGATGCGCCTGAGGATGCGCTCCATCTCGGCGGGAGTGAGTTCACGGTAGTATTTCTGCAGGAACTGGTCCAGGGTGGGGAAGTCGTCGAGGTGGCGCAGGGGCGCCAGGGCGGCTGCTAGGGCGGCCAACCCGCCGCCGAAGACGGCCGAGGCGCGTAGGAAACTCCGACGGGTCAACGCCCGAGGTGAGGCGGTGGGCGGATGGGGTGGAGTGGGTTGCGGATCGCCCATGGGTTAATGCGGGGGTTGGGGGTGGGCGGTGGGGATGTCGACGGGGCGGAGGGGGTAAGGGCCGGGCCCGACCTTCTGCTGGGGAAAGGCTGGGGCATGGGGGTCGTGGCAGGCGACGCAGGCTTGGCGCAGGCGCGGACCGAAGGAGTCGTGCCAGTGGCCGTTGGCGCGACCGTGGGCGCCGGCTTCCCAGTCGCGGTAGGTTGGGCCGTGGCAACTGCCGCAGAGCGGGGTGCTTTCGGCCAGCTTCAGTTCTCGCCCATCCCGCGTTTGCAGCAGGTCGAGATTGTTCTCGTTGTGGCAGTTGAAGCAGTTGTTGTTGCGGTTGTGGCTGCCGTGGTGGAGTTGGATGTCCTCGTGTTCTTCGGGGATCAGCAGGTTTTGGTTTTCGTCAAAGCGGAGTTGGGGCGGTTTCTTGCGGTCGTGGCAGATGTAGCAGTCCCAGTCGGAGGGATCCGCTCCGGCGGCGATCTGGTCGGCGATCGATAGCCGCACGGTGGCGGTGTTGGTGAACTGCGGATCGACGGGCGGGATCTCGGTGAGCGCGAGCGGGCGCCCCCATAGATCGAGCAAGAAGGCCAGGGTCAGGGCCAGAAACGCTACCGTGAGGGCATTCAAGGCCTGCGAAGTTCTCGGTTCAGGGTTCATGGCCTCAGAGGTGTCCTGGCGGCGGGGTTACACCCAGTCCCTCGTCGTCCGGCGCGTTCGAGGGCGCCAGCGCATTGGCTCAGGGCGTTGGCGCGCCCGCAGTCGTACCTCGGAGCGGTCCACAGCCTGATGAGGTTGCCGGGCATCATGGCCGGGTGCTGGGCGGGTGTGGCGCGCTCAACCGGCCTTGGCAGGCACCGAACTGCGGTGCGGCACGTGCCCGCTGGTGGGGAGCCGTTCCGAGAGGAACAGTTTGACCAAGACGACCAGGATGACGAAGGGGAGAGCCAAGAGGACGAGCCCCATGAACCAGCCTTCCACGCCGGCGAACTCGAGCTTGTAGCCCATGACACCCCGGAGGCTCTTCGAGAACAGTTGGCCGCCAATGACGACATTCCAGCGCATGGCCAGCACGCCGATCAAGATCATCACGGCACTGCCGAAGTAGAGCCGCCGGCGGATGAGTTCGGGCACCCGTTTGCGCCAGAGCTGCAACGCCCCGAGGATGAGGAGGGGGAGGAGCGTGCCGATCAGGGCCTGGCCGATGCTCAGGGTGTAGAAGAGTTTCTCGCGGGCCATGTACTGCATGACCTGGAAACCTTCCTCGGCGAGGTAGACGCGGTGGATCCAGTCCAGGGCCTCGACGGCGGCGTCGAAGACGAGCGCGTAGAACAGGAACATGCCCATGGTATCCAGGCAGCGCATCTCGACGGTGCGACGCCGGACCCAGGTCAGGACCATGTAATTGAAGACGCAGAGGGCGATCCCCGAGACGATGGCCGAGAGGATGAAGATGATGGGCATGAGCACGTTCCCCCACCAGGGGTTGGCCTTGATCGAGCCGAAGATGAAGCCGACGTACCCGTGTAACAGGAAGGCCGAGGGGATGCCGATGATCGAGAGGAAGCGGCCGGCTTTGAGGTCCAGTTTCACAGCGGCATCCGATTCGTCCGTGACCCCCAGCGTGAAGGCGCGATAGACGATGCCGCGCCAGCCCGTCTCGGTCTTGGACCACTCGACGAAGTCCTGGCGGTAGTCGAACCACAATTCGAGCAGCAGCACGGCCATCAGGTACCAGGCATAGACGAAGCCGAACATCGCCATTGGCGAGCTGAAGTGTGGGGTCATCATGATGGCGAAGCAGCGCTCGGGATGGCCCAGGTGGAACAACAGCGGCAGGGTCGCGCACAGCAAGAAGGCCAAGGCAGTCAGCAGCGACAACCGGTAGACCGGTTCGAGGGGTTTGACGTCGAAGACGCGGACGAGGGAGGCCATGATGAAGGCTCCCGCCACCAAACCGGTAATGTAAGGGTAAAGGACGATGAGGACACCCCAGAGAGGATGCGGGCTGGCCTCGTTGGGATAAACGAAGCCCTCGAACTGCGGCATCACCTCGAAGACGACTTGGGCGAGTTCGTTGGTCATGTTAGCTCACCTCCTTGTCCAGGCCGGCATAAACGACCCGCGGCTCGGTGCCCAGGTGGGGCTTGAGCGCTTGGACGCGATTTTCCGCATAGAACTTTTGCAGCGCTTCATCGGCCACCGGATTCTTCAAGTCGCCAAAGAGCCGAGCCTCGGTGGGGCAGACCTCGACGCAAGCCGGCCGCAGCCCCCGCGTGATGCGGTGATAACACAAGCTGCACTTGTCCGCGGTCCGCGTATAGGGATTGAAGAAGCGGCAGCCGTACGGGCACGCTTGGATGCAAAAGCCGCAGCCGATGCAGTATTTGGGATCGACGAGGACGGCGCCATCCGGCGCGTCGAACGTGGCCCCGACGGGGCAGACTTGGGCACAGGGCGAATGAGCGCAGAGGTTGCAGAGTTTGGGGACGAAGAACGAGTGTTGGATGGACTCGCGCTTGACGGGCGGCTCCGGGAAGCCGTTCATGCCGCCGTTGGGGGAGTCAACCAGCACCTCGCCGCGGGCCACGGCAGAGCCGGGTTTGGGCTGGGTGATGATGTAGCGCTCGATCCAGGTGCGGAAGTAGTTGGGGCCTTCGGGGACGCGGTTCTCCTTCTTGCAGGCCTCGGCACAGAGGCCGCACCCGATGCAGCGGTTGACGTCGATCGCCATCACCCAACGGTGCTGAGTGGGGTCGTACCCTTTGGCGGCGCCGGGGGCGACTCGCAACTTCTGCACGGCGGCTTTGACCGTGCGCGCCACCGGCAAGGTCATCAATCCGGCTAGGGCGGCGCCCAGCTTACCTAGGACTCGGCGTCGTGTCAGCGGCGGTTTCATGGCACCTCGTTCGGTTGGTGGGGCAAGTGGCACTCGGTGCACTTCTCCCCAGTGTAGTGAGTTCGGCTGTTGATCTGTTTGTGCCATTTGGGTCGTGAGGGGTTCTCCTCGTGGCAGCGCACGCAGCGGCTGAATCCCAGGATGGCCATCTTGACGTCCGGGTCTTCGGCGTGGGCCTGGCCGGAGCCGTGGCAGGCTTCGCAGGAGACCGACTTGTGCTCGGCTTGGGCGACCTGTTGATATTGCTCACTGTGGCATTCCTCACAGGCCTTCTTGCCGGCGTAAACCGGTTCGAGGCTGGCCAGTTCCTGGAGCACATCCCCACGATAGAAACCGAACTGGCCGAACGAAGGCGGCGTCAGGAAATACCGCGCTACCAGGTAGACCGCCACGATGGCGATGGTCAGCAGCACCAGCCGCAGGATTTGGGGCGGCAGGCTGAAACGAGACTCGCGAGACGACGCCATAGTTCAAGACTCCTTTCCGATCCGAAGCTCGCGGCCCAAGGCGGCCGGCGTGCGGGTCGCTACGGCGCTCGGCCCAAGTTGAAGTTGCGCTTTCACTAATGGGAGGCTTAAGCCGGCAGGCACGTGTCGGCTCCACCGGAATTGGCCAGCCCTACCCATTTCTTGCGCACAGCAGAACCGCGGTTGGCCCTGCCGAGATCGGGTTCGAGGCCAAAAAACCGAAGGCCCGCTCCGGCGCAGGGCCCGAGCAGGCCTTCGGATACACTCGTCCGCGCCGCGGTAGCGCGGCGGGGAGGGTTACTTCTTGAATTTCCGGATGTAAGCGATGAGCGCTTTGATCTCCTCATCCGTCACGCCCTCGGTCGGCTTCATGAGCACGGTGTCGGTGCCCTTCTTCTTCACGCCTTCCTTGATGGCTTTGAACGCAGCGTCGTCCTTCATCTCCGCCTGGACTTTGGCGTTGGTGTAGTCCTTGACGTCGAGTTTCTTGCCCATCTTGGTGTTTCCCGTGCCGTCCTTAGCATGGCACTTGGCGCAGTCTTTATCCCAGATGGCCTTTGCGTCGGCGGCTTGGGTCGAGCAAAAAGCGGCGATGGTCAGCGTGGCAGTGATAACGAGTAGTTTTTTCATTTTCGATTCCGATATTTAGTTGGCCTAACCGTCAGTGTCAAGGGACGGTTTTTGAGGTGCGAACATTCAAACGGGGGCACGTCTGGTCCTGGCATCTGCGGTCCGGGGTGCCCGCTTGGCTAGGGCGTGGGCATGGAGAACGCTAGCCAGGCTTGACCTCGAGGCGGAAGTGAGGAGGCGCAGGGCCGGGCAGTTAAGATCGAGGGGCCAAGACATAACACCCGGGCTGGAGCGCCCGGGTGTGAATCCGTTGCGGAGAAAGTGCGGCTTGGGGTGGAGCCTACTTCTTGAACTTCCGCATGTAAGCCACAACGGCCTTGATCTCGGCGTCCGTGAGACCCTCGGTGGGCTTCATCAGGACCTTGTCGGTCTTGGGATCCTTGAAGCCGTCTTTGATAGCCTTGAACGCGGCCTCGTCCTTGAGCTCGGCCTGCACCTTGGCATCGCGGTAATCCTTGGCGCCCATCTTCTTGCCCATCTTCGTGTCGCCGCTGCCGTCGGTGGCGTGGCACTTGGCGCATTCCTTGGTGTAGATCTCCTTGGCGTCGGCCGCTCGCGCCGAGCACACCGCGCCGACGACCAGGCTCAGGGTGAGTACGATTAATTTATTCATACGATTCGTTTATGTTTAGTGCGTTTCTTCAGACTTCGGGCTCATTGACGTGGCCCGCGCCCAACTCATTCAATACATCTACGAAAATTGCCTGACTGTCCACAGTTTTTAGCTATTCGAATGGCTTGGCGGCCTCCGCTCGCCCGGTTCCCACGGCGGCGGGACGAGGTCTGCGGGCCGCTCTGTCTTTACTCTGGGCCCGGCATGCGGCTAGAGTCTTGGGATGTCTGAGCCTTCGAAAGGGCGGGTGATTGTGGGTCTGAGTGGGGGGGTGGACTCCTCCACAGCGGCGGCTTTGCTTCAGGGGCAGGGCTACGAGGTCATCGGGATCACGCTCAAGCTTTGGCCGCAGGACTGCATTTCGCGGGCAGAGGACAAGTGCTGCGGTCCCCAAGCGGTGGCCGACGCGCGCGCGGTGTGTGGCCGGTTAGGGATCCCCTTTTACCTCGTGGATGAGGCGGCCGAGTTTCGCGAGCAGGTCATCGAGTATTTCGCCGGAGAATATCGGGCAGGGCGCACGCCCAACCCTTGCGTGCTGTGCAACGAGAAGCTTAAGTTTGGTACCTTGCTGTCTCGGGCACGCAAGCTTGGGGCCGCTTGGGTAGCCACGGGCCACTATGCACGGACGGAGTTGGACGAGGCGAGCGGGCGTGTTCTGCTAAAGCGGGGGGCGGATCCGCGGCGGGACCAGAGCTACTTTTTGTTCTCGCTGAGGCAAGAACAGTTGAGCCGGGTGCGTTTTCCGTTGGGTGATTTGTTGAAGTCGGACACGCGCGCGGTGGCGCGGGAACGGCGGCTGAAGACGGCCGAGAAAGAAGAGAGCATGGAGATCTGCTTTGTGCCGGGCCAGGATTACGGCCGCTTTTTGACTGAGGCGAAGCTGGTCGAGAAGCGCCGGGGCGAGATTGTGGATGTCGAGGGGCGGGTGTTGGGCTACCACGAGGGGGTTGCATTCTACACGGTAGGGCAACGCAAAGGGCTGGGCGTGGCCGCGGCGAGTCCGCTCTATGTCTTGGACTTGGAGCCGGAGCGCAACCGGGTGGTCGTGGGGGACGGCTCGGCGTTGTACCGCCGGGACTTGGTCGTGGAGCGCTGCAATTGGATTCCGTTCGAGACGCCGCCGCCGCGGCTGGAGGTCTTGGCGAAGATCCGCTACAACCACCCTGGCACCAACGCGACGGTGACCCCACTGGCGGAGGGGCGTGCGCGGGTAGAACTACACGAGCCCCAACGAGCGGTTACTCCGGGTCAGGCGTGCGTGTTCTATCAGAACGACCTGGTCATGGGTGGCGGGTGGATTGTACGCTCTGGGAACGAGTGTCGCGCGCAATGAAAACGGCTTCGCGGTTTTGCATTGTTCTGGTGACCGCCCCCAATCGGCGGACGGCTCGGGCTTTGGCGCGGGCGGCCTTGGAGGCTCGCTTGGCAGCGTGCGTGAATCTGCTGTCTGGGCTCGAGTCGCACTACTGGTGGGCGGGGAAAATCGAATCGGGAGCGGAGGTGCTTTTGGTGTTGAAGACGACGACCGCGGCGTTGGCTGCGCTCGAGAAGTGCCTCCTCGATCGGCATCCCTACGACACGGCGGAGTTTGTCGTCTTGCCGTTGAACGGCGGCAGCAAGCGGTATTTGGACTGGTTGTTGGCCAGTGTGCGCCCCTGAAGTGAATGAAGTGAGGGGCGGCAGGGCGCTGAGACGGTCGACAGGGCGCAAGTTCGCTTCGGCGAGGGGTGTGCTGCGACTGCGGGCAGGGCAGGGAGGGCGGCGCGAGTTGGGGGCGGTTGGGAGTTTTTTTGGCACAAAACGCGCTTTACATCGAGGTGGTGCAAGATAACCTGGCGCCGAAAGATTCGAGACATTATGCGTAGCAAGTTTTCCGTATTCGCCATGGCCGCCTTCGTTGCCCTGCTGGGCACTGCCTGCAAAGGTCCAGAGAAGAAACTGGGCCGCGGGATTACGAACCTGACGGAGTTTGGGCGCGGGGGGGAACTGCGGCGCAGCGTCGAGCAGACGGCGCTTTGGGATGGGCCTTCGGCGGCGTACACGACGGGCGTGATCCACGGGATCAACCGCAGCCTGGTCCGGACGGTCGTGGGCGCCTTCGAAATCGCGACGTTCCCTTTCCCGAGTTACGATCCGTACCTCAAGCCGGGTAATCCCATCCTTCCGGACGCTTCCGTCGATCCGGTATACCCTGCCAGCTACGCGCCTAATCTGCTTTCCGACTCGACCTTCGAGCCCGACGCCGCTCTGGGGTTCACGGGCGGCGACATCTTCCCGTTCATCCCGGGCAGCCGATTCCGCATCTTCGATTACTGAGTCGAGTCCGCTTTCGGGCGCCGACAGTCGCTGTTGGCGCCTTTTTCGTTTATGGCGTTCGAGTTGGCGTCGCCCTGCAAGGTCAACCTGCTCCTGAACATCTTGGGCAAACGGCCCGATGGTTTTCATGAACTGGAGACCGTTCTCTACCCGGTTGATTTGCACGATCGCCTGAGCTTCGAACGAGGGCCGAGCCGAATCGAACTGACCTGCAACCATCCCGCGTTGCCGGTCGACGCCTCGAACCTGGTGCACCGCGCGGCGGAAGCGTTTCTCCGTGCCGCAGGCGTGCCCGCCGGAGTGCGTATCCATCTGGACAAGCGCCTCCCGCTCGCCGCCGGTTTGGGCGCCGGCAGTGGGAACGCCGCTGCGACCTTGCTGGGCCTGAACCGGCTGTTCGACCAGCCCCTTTCAGCCCAGCAGTTGGCGAACCTGGCTGTTGGCCTTGGCTCGGACGTACCGTTCTTCCTGCAATCTAAGCCTGCCCTCGGCACCGGCCGAGGCGAGCAGATCCGAGTCTTGGACTGGTTCCCCGCGCTGCGGGGCGCTTGGCTGTTGCTGCTTCACCCCGGGTTCGGAGTCTCGACTGCTTGGGCGTATCGGAATCTGGCCAGGTACCCCGACGCGGTGAACGGGCGACCGGGCCGCGCCGCCGAGTTGCTCGCCCGACTCCAACGGGGCGACCTCGAGGCCGCGGGCGCGGCGTTCTACAATGCGCTCGAAACGCCCGTGCTCGAGAAGTACCCGCTGCTCGCCCTGTACCAGGAGTTCCTCTGCGAACACGGGGCCGTCGTGGCCCGGATGTCCGGCAGCGGTTCGACCACTTTCGCACTGAGCAAGAGCCGCGCAGAGGCTGAGGCGCTCCAGGCCGCCTGTGACGAGGCATTCGGGACGAACCTCTGGTCGCGAGTGGTGCCGCTGACCGAAACGGCTCGTGAGGACGGGCCTGGCTAGACCGCTCCTCTCCAGGTTCTCACACCGCCTGCTCGCTCGGTTCAGGTTCAAGGCGTCCGCGTGGCGCCTCTGAACACGTAGGCGCCGGAGCCCACCGTAAACACTGCGCAGTTGTCCTCGCGCCTGAGAAAGCGCGCCGCATCGGCTGGCCAAGCCGTGACCGCGTCCCCAGGTGCCACCACGACCCGATCGGCCGGCACATAAACCGTGGCGGTGCTGTTCGCCGGAATGCGGACCTTCAGAATCAGTCGGTTCTCGGCCAACCGCCAATCCGACTCGATGCGGCCGCGGATCGAATCGTAATGTCCGCGCGCCCAATGGACCCCTCCGCCAGGGCGGGGGCGAATGCGGAAGTGCTTGTAGGCGGGTTGCTCTTCGTCCGGGTTCAACCCGAGGATGTGGCGGATCATCCACTCGCCCACCGATCCCAGGGCCCAGTGGTTGAACGAGTTCATGCCGGCGTCCTGGAACCCGCGCCCCTGCACATAACCGTCCCAGCGTTCCCAAATGGTCGTCGCTCCGTTGGCGATCATGTAGCCCCAGGACGGGAAGGTGTGATTGGTGAGCAAGCGCCAGGCGAGCTCATCGTGCCCCGCGCGGCTCAGTTCGAGCAACATCCGGTGCGTGGTTTGAATGCCGGTGGCAACGCGGTCACGGTAGCGGTGGACCGCCTCAACGAGGTGGCGTCCGGCCACGGGTCGCTGGGCCTCGGGCAGCAGGTTAAAGTGGAGCGCCAGAGCGTAGCCCGCCTGCGTGTCACCCCGAATGCGCCCGTCTGAGCTCACGTAGGCGCGGTTGAAGGCGGCGCAGATTGCCGCGAACAGGTCGGCGTACCGGCGCGCCTCCGGATCTCGCGCGAGGACCCTGGCCATCCGCGAAACCAGATCGGTCGAGTGGGCAAAGAAGGCGGTGGCCAACACCTCGTTCGGAACCGCTGCGCCTTGCGTTGGCCACCCAGCCTGTCGAATCCAATCGCCGTTGAGCCAGTCGTTGTAGTCGTTGCCGCGGTTCTGCCGCCAGAGAAGATCGGGGTTGGCCTGGCGAATGAACTCGACCCAGCGAACGGCCGACACGAAATGCGTTGCCAAGAGGTCGCGGTCGCCATAATTCACGTAGGCACGCCAGGGAACCACGGTGCCGGCGTCGCCCCAGGCCGGGACGCCGCTGAATCGTTCATTGGGACCGTACGGGTGAGGGGCGAAGTCCGGGTAACGGCCGTCCTTGGCCTGGGCATCGCGGATGTCTTGAAACCACTTGGTGAAGAAGGCCGCCAGATCCATGTTGAAGATGGCCGTCTGCGAGAAGGCCTGGATATCCCCCATCCAACCCAGCCGCTCGTCCCGTTGCGGGCAGTCGGTCGGCACGCTCAGCAGATTGCCGCGTTGGGTCCACAGGATGTTCGTCCAAAGCCGGTTGAGCATCGGGTCCGAGCACTCGAAGCCGCCCACCTCGGGCGCGGCCGAGTTGAAGGCTCGGGCGGTGAGGGACTCGAGTTGGGGCGCACGCCGGAGGCCGGTGACCTCGACGTAACGGAACCCGTGTTGCGTGAAGGCCGGTTCGTAAACCTCGCGTCCCTGCCCCCGAGCCACGTAGCGGTCGATCTGCGGGGCACCCCGGAGGTTCGTCACATATACGGTGCCGTCGGCGTTAGTCATCTCGGCGTGGCGCAAGGTCACGGTCGCGCCTGCGTGCGCCTCGAGTTCGAGCCGGACTCGTCCCACCAAGTTCTGGCCCAAGTCGAAGACAAACACACCTGTCTGGGGCTCGGAGAGCGCGATCGGCTTGAGTTCTGCGATCGCACGAATGGGTTCGTTGGGTTGAGAGACCAGTCGCAATCGCACGGCTGGGAAGGTCGCGCTGGGCCGGAGCGCCCCAGGCTCGGGGAGGGCTGTGGGGGCGGGACGGGGCGAACTGGTTCCAGCCGCCAGCCAGCCGGAGGTGTCGTAGCCGGGCTGGTCCCAGCCCGGCAACTCCCGGCGTGCATCGTAGATCTCTCCGTCGAGCAGGTCGGAGCTCCGCAGGGGGCCGGCCTGGCTGACCTGCCAGGAATCGTCGGTGACCACACGCATTCGCTGGCCATTGGTGAGTTCGATCTCGATTTGGGCCAGCAAGTACGGCTTGGAGCCGTACACCCCGCGCAAGGTCTGGATCAGGCCATCCGACATCCCCAGGCGTCCCGCATACCAGCCGTCCCCCAGCAACGCGGCGATCGCGTTGTCCCCTTCGCATAACTGGGCCGTGACGTCGTAGGCCTGATATTGCACTCGAGTGTGGTAGTCGGTCCATTCCGGGGCGAGAATGTGGTCTCCGACCGGTTGGGCGTTCAGGCGGAGGGCGTAGACTCCCAGGGCCGTGGCGTAGAGGGTGGCTCGCTTCGCGGGGGCGGAAAGCCGAAACTCCTTGCGCAGCATGGTCACGGGTTGCGCTTCTGGACGCGTGCCGGCGCTCGACCTTTGGTGGCCATCCACCAGGAAGTGCCGGGACCAACCCGCGCTTTCCGTGCTGTCCGAGACCATCACGCGCGCGCCAAGGGCTCGGTTCGTCCCGCGCTCGAACGCTTCGAGCTCAGCCAAGGCAAAGCCAAAATCGTTGTGGGCATGCGGGCGCGATTCCGTGACCGTTAACCGGACGTAACGAGCGGTTTCGGGCGCGCAGCGGTAGACCGGCGCGTTGGTGCCCGGATCGGGGAGCGGCGCCGCGGTCTGGTCCAGCGCCAGCTTCGCGTCGCTGAAGTCGGGCAGGTTTGACAACTCGACCTTGAACCGTGCGGGGTACAGGAAACCTGGCGTGTCCGGTTGCCAGTTGAAAGGGCGCGCTGGAAACAAGCGCACGGCCTCGATCCGCCGGGGTTGGCCCAGATCCAAAACCACCCAGTGCGGTGCCAGGGCGTTGGTGGTCAAGGCTGAGTGGTAGCCGTTGCGAGCCGGGATGGTGGCCCGCACTTCGGCCGGATGCGAGATCCAGGCGGCGCGCCAATCGTCTGGCTCCAGCAGCCCCATCTGCCAGGAGGCGGGCTGGCTCCAGGCTGACGCCAGGCCGTCGCCGTCCCACGCGCGGACCTTCCAGTGGACCCGCTGCCCCGAGCGCAACGGTTGGCCGGCGTACGCGATGTGGAGGCTGTCCTCGGTGGGGACCTTCCCGCTGTCCCACAGGTCGCCATGGTGTCCATCGAGCGTGGTGGGGTCGCTGGCGACCAAGACTTGGTACGCGCTCTGGACCACGGCGTAGCCGTCCGCGTCGAGGATCCAACTCAGCCGCGGTCTGGTCGCCGTGACGCCCGACGGATTCACGAGGTACTCACAGCGTAGGCGGGTCGGGCGGACCTCCGCCTGGCTCGGGCTGGTCAGGGCCGTCAGCCCCAGGAGAACGGCAGCGAGACCTAGGAACGACTTCGAGCTCGAGGGAGACATGCACGGCGGGCACATGCCCGCATGATAGCGGAGCCGTGATCGCGATCAAGGCGCCAAAGTTTTCTGGCGGATTGCTTTAGCACTCGGCGTCTGTCTGCCGGGTTATGGATTGACAAGCAGCCGGATATGAAGACTAGGTGCCGGGTTTTTAATTGTTGACACCACGCTGGTGTGTGACCGCAGGGTGCCCCCCTCGCCTCGGTTGAGTCCGGTTAGAGCTCGGTCCACTGGCCTGGCGCGGGCACTGGGTAGCGCCCCCGCGGATCCGCCTGGACCGGAGGCGGGCTTTGGTCGGTGAGTTGGTCGATGCCTGGGCAGAACTGGAAAGGGGACTCGAGGGCTTCGTCCCAGGTGACGACTCGGCCCATGTGCACCGCCGCCCGGCCCATGATATCGGCCAAATTCGCGTAGGCGGCACGCTGGGCCTCGTTGTGGGGCAGGTCGTGGCGTATGGCTGCCAGGAGGCTGTCCCACTCCGCCTGCCAAGGCGTGACGGGTTCTGGGGCGGCGCGCCAGGCGATGTTAGTCGGCTGGCAGCGCTGGTCTTTGTAGATGTGGACGGTCCCTTCGTGAATGGGGCCGGAGAACTGAGCTGCACAGCGGGTGCCGTGGACGTAAGTGGCGAACTCGGTGTGGCATTTCGGCAGCCAACGCACGACGTCAAAGGCCTTGGTGCCGTCCGCAAACGTCCATTCGACGGTGAAGGAGTCCAAACCCTGTCCGCAATCGGTGTTGTGCGCGGCGCGGCCGCCCACACCGTGAGCGGACACTGGCCAGGCGTCCTTGAGCCAGCAGAGCTCATCGATCTGGTGGATGTTCATCTCCGCAAATAGGCCCCCCGAGACCCAGTAGAAATGCACAAAGTTACGGATTTGCCAGTGGAGCTCTGGTGTGTCCGCTGGTCGCGGCCCAAGCCAGCCGCAGGCCTGCATCCGATAAGCACGCAGGAGTTGTAGCTCTCCCAAGTCACCGGCGCGGATCCGCCGAATCAGCTCCTGCCGGTTCCGCGAGTGGCGGCACTGCAAGCCGGCCGCCACCTTCAGGCTTTTCTGCGCCGCCAAGGCCCCGGCTTGGATGACGCGCCGCACTCCTGGAGGATCGGTCGCGAAGGACTTCTCCATGAAGACATTGACGCCCCGGCTCACCGCGTACTCGAGTTGGCCGGGGCGGAAGCCGGCATAGCCGCAGAGCATGGCAATGTCACCCGAGCCCGGGCGTAGGCAGTCGATGGCTTGCCGCCAGGCCGTCATGCCCACAAAGCGCCGGTCTGGGGGCACGTCCAAGCGTTCCGGGTACCTCTCGCGGAGCGCCTGGTAGGATCGGTTCAGGCGATCCTCGAAGAAGTCCGCCATCGCCACCAGTTTCACCGGGCCGTGTGCCGACTCGAAGGCGTCCGCGGCCGCGCCACTGCCGCGTCCGCCACAGCCAATGAGGGCTAGTTGGATCGTGTTGTCCTCGGCGGCGTGCACGAACGGCAGGGCCACGCTCGCCAAAGCGGACCCAGCGGCGGCCTGGCTGCCGTGCACCATGAACTTGCGCCGCGAGAGGCCGGTGCGGCGGCGGGTGGGGTTGCGGGCGGTCGGCTGAGGAGTCAGGGGTGGGGTCATGGGGTTACCTTTACGGATGAGCGGTGGATGAGCGGTCGGGCTCGGGGCACCTTTATAGGTGCCAGTCCGGCGCGGTTCAAGCTCGCTCTTTCAATTCCCGTTCCCGAATCCTCAGCGGAGGGGCTTGTCGCCTGCCATCCTGGGTGGAAACTGGCGGGCGCGGTCGTCAGACCCGCTGGGCGGACGTGACCGCGAGCGCTCCGCCTCGCTAAGGCTTCGGGACTTGGGGTTTACCGTTGAGTTTGCGCTTCCAGAGGCGCATCGTGCGGCCGTTTCCTGGGCTTTATGAGTATCATCGCGGTGCAGGCGGTGAACCTGCACAAGAGTTATGTGTTGGGATCCACGGCCGTCGGGGCGTTGCGCGGAGTCGATTTGACCGTCGCGCGCGGTGAGTTCGTGGCGCTCATGGGGCCCTCGGGCTGCGGCAAGACGACCTTGCTCAACCTGGTTGGGGCGCTGGACCTGCCCTCGCGCGGTACCCTGCGCGTGGACGGCGTCGCCCTCGAGGTTCTTTCCGAGGATCAACTGGCCGACTTGCGCCGAGACCGTATCGGAGTGGTGTTCCAGTTCTACAACCTGATTCCGACGCTCTCGGCTCGGGAGAACATCGAGATGCCGATGCAGTTCAGAGGGACCTCACGCCGGCAACGACGCGAGCGCGCCTTGGCGCTGCTGGAGAGCGTGGGGTTGAAAGATCGGGCGGACCATAAGCCTGCCGAGCTCTCGGGCGGCGAGCAGCAACGGGTGTCGATCGCCCGCGCCTTGGCCAACGAGCCGGCTCTGGTCTTGCTCGACGAACCCACGGGAGATTTGGACAGCGTCACCAGTGGGGAGATCATGGCGCTGCTGCGCGGATTGAACCAGCGCGAGCAAGTTACCTTGCTGGTGGCCACGCACGATCTGGCGATCGCCGAAGCCAGCAGCCGCATTGTGCGGTTGCGGGACGGCAGGGTGGAAAGCGACCTGCGCAGCGCATGACGGCGGCCCTGCTTTATGTGCTGCGGAATCTGGGCCGGCGTCGCACGCGGACGCTCGTGGGCACCTTGGGCATCTTCCTGACCCTTGCGCTGCTCACTGCCATTCAGATCGGGCTCGATTCGGTGTCGCTCTCGTACCTGGACCTCGTCAGTCTCCAGGCGGGCAAGGCGGACCTGCTGATCAGCGGCAAGGATGCCCAACCGCTCGAACCTACCCCATTCGATCCCGCCTCCGTCCAAGCGCGTGTCCAAGGCCACCCGCTGCTGCGCGGGCTTTCGCCGCGACTGGCGGGGGTTGCGCAGGTCCGGTCGGGGAACGCCGTCCACTATGCCGTTCTGGTCGGTTTGGACCCGGCGCGGGAGCGGGAGCTGGATCTCTCCGGCTTAGTGCCCGAGCCGCGGCTTGCGGACGGGAGCTGCGCTCTGTCGCGTTCGTTGGCCGACAAACTGGCGGCCCAGGCCGGCGCGTTCGTTTCGGTGCAGGCGGGCGGGTTCGGCCCGGCGGTCGAGCTGAGGGTCGAAGGCCGGATCGACCGTCAGATGATGCTGCCACAACCCGTGCGGGATTACGTGGTGGTCAGCCTGGCTGCGGCCCGGGCCTTGCTTGGCGAACCAGAGCGCGTGCATTGGTTGGCGGGCGCGTTGCGTCAGCCCCGGGCCTACTACGACGCGCGCGACCTGCACCATTGCGTGCTGCGCCTCAAGGACGCGGGCGAGGCGCTGGCGGCGGACCTGGGGGTGGACTACGCGGTGCGCCTGCCTAAGGCCGAGGCCATCACCGCCTTCGTGAACGTCACTTCGCCCTTGAGGGCGGCGTTTGGGGTATTCGCGCTGCTGGCGTTGGCCATGACCGGCCTGCTCGTCTATTCGCTCATCTCGGTCGCCGTCGAGGAGCGGATTCGAGAGCATGCGATTCTCCGGACCTTAGGCGCCAAGCGCCGAGACGTCTTTGGCCTGGTGCTGACCGAGTCGGTGCTGCTGTGCTTTTTGGGCGTGGTGCCGGGGGTATTCGCCGGGGTGGGTCTCGCGCGGGTGATGGTCAACGTGGTCGAGTTGGCCCTGAAGGCGCGCGGCGATGTCATCACGCTGGAGGTGTCCGCCGCGACGCTCTGGCTGACCTTGGCCGCCGGCGCGGTCCTCTCGATTGGCAGCGCCCTCGTGCCGGCACTGCGCGCGACGCGCGGGCGAATCGTGGACGCCCTCGATCCCCTGCGGCGCGGCCAGATTGCGGCTGCCCCCAGCCGCGAAGGGCAGACCCATCGGCCGTTGGTGACGATCGGGCTCGCCCTCTCGGCACTGTCGGTGGTCGTGTTCTTCGTGGTGCCGACCGCGTTCTTGTCTGGGAATCCGTCGCTCATCGGGACGGTAGTGCTGTGTCTCCTGCTGACCATCTTCCTCGGGTTCACCTTGGTCATGGTCGGCGCGTTGCCGTGGGTCGAGAGGGTGGTCCTGGGCGCCTTGGGCTGGGCCATTGGTCCCACGGCCGAGTTGGTGGGACGCAACCTCCAGCGGCATCGGCGACGGAACACGACGACCGCGTTGCTCTTTACCTTGTCGGTGGCCTTGGTGATCTTCTTGGCCAGTCTCGTCGCCCTGTTCAGCCGCACGTCCCTGGCCCTGGTCGAACATGTCCACGGCGCCGATCTGCGTTTGCGGAGCGACCGGTTAGGGGGCGAGAGTGTCCCGGCGGATCTCGAACGCGTCGAGGGCGTGGTGCGGGTGTCGCAAGCCCAGCACCTGCGGACCCGCTCGCGGTCCGGCGTGGCCTACGACGTTGTGCTCAGCGATCTGGTCGGCCTCAAGCACCTCTGGATCGCCCCGTTCGGGGTGGACGCCGCGTTGGGCGAGGTGCTTTACCCGGAGCGAATCATGGTGGACTCAGGACCGCCCGACCCACTGGCCGAGCTGGCCCGTTGGGCGAAGACCAGGTCGGGGGATGGAACGACCACCAACGGGTTGCCGCCCCTCATCCTGAGTCAGGCGGCCGCGCGCTTCCTGGAGGTGGACGCTGGTGACCTGGTGCAACTCTCCTTCCGGCTCGGGGCTGAGAGTCGTGACGGGCGGTTCCGCGTCGCGGCCGTGTGCAGCGCCTTGCCGGGCTTCGAGAATTTCCGGGCGCGTGTGGCGCAGGCCGTCGGCTCGGGCGCACTGCTGCCGATCGAGGAGTTCCAGAGGATGACGCAAGCGGCCCCGCCCGAGGCTTTCCAAGCTCGCTACTTTGTGAAGACCCCCGGGGATGATCGCACCCAGAAGGCCGTGGCGGGTCGTATTCGGGAGTCGTTCGATGTGCGCTACCGGTTCAGCGTGCAGTGCACGGCGGAGCAGAAGGAGGAGGCCCGAGTGCTGTATTGGGCGACGCAAGTGTTCTTTGGGCTGCTGTTGAGTGTGGCGGTGCTGATCGCAGTGTTTTCCCTGATTGCCTCGATGGCCACGTCCGTGCTCGAGCGCCGTTGGGAGATCGGCATGCTCAAAGCGCTCGGCCTGCGGCGCCGACAACTCTTTCGCATGTTGTTGGGCGAAGCGGTCGTGTTGACCTTCGCGGCAGGCTTGGGTGGGGGAGCGATTGGGTTTACGGTGGCGTACCTGTTCGTGCTCCAGGCCTCGGTGCTTATGGAGATGGCCACGGTGTTCACCATGCCGTACCTGACTTTCTTGGCCACGTTCGTCGTCGGTCTCGGCGCCGCCGCCATAGCCGCGCACCTGCCGACGCGCCGTTTGCTGCGTCAGCCGGCAGCGGAAATCCTCCGGCTCGAACGTTGACCCCGCCCCCTCCGCTGGGTACGGTACGGTATGTGCAAACAATATGACAGAAAAATAATTGTTGACAACAATGCTGTCGCCATGCTAGCTTCACCGCCAATCCAATCTATGAGAAACGCCCGTATTAACGTCAAAGGCCGCATCGCCGTCTACCACTGCGTCTCCCGCATTGTCGGCGCCCAACGGCTCCTCGATGACCTCGGCAAAGAAACCTTGGTCAGGCTCCTCCGGCGCCTGGCCACCTTCTGCGGCCTGGAGGTCATCACCTACTGCATCATGTCCAATCACTTCCATGTCCTGGTCCGCGTCCCGGCCGAGCAGAACCCGACCGACGAGGAACTGGTCGAGCGCATGAAGGCCCTCTACGGGAAGGCCAAACCCCGAGAGGCCGGGCTGCTTTATGAGGCCGAGAAGGGGTTGCACGATCACGGCCGGGTGGACGCAGACATCCGGAAACGGATGCTGGCGCGGATGGGGGATGTGTCGGAGTTCATGAAGGAGTTCAAGCAGCGGTTCAGCAAGTGGTACAACATCCGGCATCAGCGGTTTGGGACGTTGTGGGCGGAACGGTTTCGGAGTGTGTTGGTCGAGGATCAGACGGGGGTGCTGGAGACGGTGTCGGCGTACATCGACTTGAACGCGGTGCGAGCCGGGTTGGTGGAGGATCCGAAGGATTACCGGCACTGTGGGTATGCGGCGGCGGTGGCTGGGGATGCGAAGGCGCGGTCGGGGTTGTTGAGTATGTACACGGGCGGGAGTGAGGGGGCGTGTTGGGGCGGGGTTGGGGCAGGAGGGGCCGTCGAGTCGGCGGGGCCGGCGGAGTCAGAAGGGGCAGGGGCCCGCGGGCAAGATGCCCGCGCTCCGTTCTTGACCGGTCCGCAGGCTGGAGCGGGGGTCGGGGCTTCGGGGGAATCAACGGTGAAGGTGCAGTTGCGTGAGTGGAAGGAGGTTGGGGCGGAGTATCGGCGGCGGTTGTTTGTGCGAGGGGGGGTGTCTGGGAGCAGCGGGAAGGTGGCGATGAGTCG
>Ga0194125_10002812_pt1 | contig 28545 bp, 17 predicted proteins | sample TA2KigC250mmetaG_FD_148626 | JGI IMG/M metagenome (GOLD analysis project Ga0194125, IMG submission 148626) | Freshwater microbial communities from Lake Tanganyika, Tanzania - TA2015034 Kigoma Deep Cast 250m | ecosystem: Environmental > Aquatic > Freshwater > Lake | place: Tanzania: Lake...
ATGGCAAGGACTTACGCCGAAATACACCTGTGCCGGCGCTGGATCGCCAGCTGCTCGCGCCGACCGACAACCACAACCCCTGGGGGCTACCCACAAAGAACCCCGAAGCGGCTGAAAGTATGACGCCAAGGATCTCACACGGCTGGTCTGAAGAAACGCCTGAGGCCAAAGCGAGGTGGTTCCAATCGCTCACCGTCAGCGAACGGCTCGACATTTTCTGCGAACTTGGCGAACTGGTCCTGAGTGCGAACCCCAAGCTCCTGGACGCCAAAGATGCTAGACCGGTACCGGGACGTATTCGCGTGCTTAGACGCACATGAGGTCCGGTACCTAGTCATCGGTGGCATCGCGGCCATCGTGCATGGCGTGCCACGGATGACCTTTGACCTCGACATCTTGATCGAGGCAACTCCCGACAATGCGCAACGGCTGCTCGACGCTTTCCTCGATGCGCGGCTGGGCACTGCAGCGCTGATCACGGCGGACGAACTCCTGGCGCTCGAGGTCACCGTGTTCCATGACCGTGTCCGAATCGACGTCCAGACCAGAACGCCCGGCATCTCGTTCGCCGATGCCTGGCCGCGACGCGAGGCGGTCGAGCACGCTGGAATGAAGGTTCCCTTGGCGTCCAGAGAGGACCTCATCGCCTCGAAGCTCGCGGCCGGCCGGCCGGTGGACCTCGAGGACGTGCGGATGCTCCGCCTCGCGGACGAGGATCAGGCCGGCGACAGGCCCGCCTGACCCCGGCCCTCACCTGCCGGCGATCTGCTTCCTCAGCCACTTGATGCTCGCGTCGAGATTCTCGTCGGTGCCGCTGCACTCGATCGAGAGCACGCCGTCCCACTTGGCCTTCTTGAGGATGCGGATGCACTCGGCGATGTTCTTGGCGTTCACCCCGCTGCCAATGGGCGATTCGCTCATCGCGATGCCCGTCTCCTCGCCACGCATCCTGGCCGCGAGCGACTCGCTCACGTCCTTGATGTGCATGTAGCTCAGCTTCGGGAGGAACCGCTTGAGGAAGTCCACGGGGTTGCCGCCCGAGATGAAGGTGTTGCCCGTGTCGAGGTTGAACCGCAGCCAGGGGGTGTCGAAGAAGTTGAGCATCTTGTCGAGGATTTCGGGGTTCGTGGTGTAGGGGCCGTGCGTCTCGATGTTCACCACCACCTGATAGTCCTCTGCCCATTCGAGGATTTGGCGGTAGTTCACCTTCGTGATCGCCAGCACCTCGTCGTCGGTGTAGCCCTCGGGCTTGAACTGGCCGTCCGTGGTGTCCACGCGGGGGCAGCCGATGGCAGCGGCGAACTGGATGGCGCGTTGGGCATAGCGGACGGCGAAGGTGGCCCCCAGCGGCCCCGTAATGGGGTAGGCGCCGTCAATCTGCGAGGGACGCAGCCCCATCGAATCCAAGTAGCGGCGCAGCTTGATCGGGTTCGAGTCGAGCGACACGGCCGGGCTGTAGCCCAGGCCCTCGATGAAGTCCTGCCCGTCCACCACCCCGAACTCGATGAACTCGAGCCCGAAGCGCTTTGCGGCCTCGCAGGCCTGCTTGAGCGAGCCGCTCAGGCACCGCCAGTTGTCCGTGTGCATGCTCAACTGAAGCATCGCCCGTCTCCTACCCGATGGGAACTATGCCCTACCGTGCTACGCGAACAGCAGCTTACCGAAAGCCCGCGGCGGGGTCAAGTGCGGCAGGCATCGCCCGCTCGCTTGCGCCCGCACCACGCGGCGGCTATAGTGGACTCAACACGAGATCAGGAAGGCCAGGATGGACCATCACGAGGTGGGCCGGTACTGGGACAGCAACGCCGACGCGTGGACGAAGCTGGCGCGGGCCGGGTATGATGTCTACCGCGACTTCCTCAACACGCCCTGGTTCTTCGAGATGCTGCCCGACGTGCGTGGGCTGACCGGCCTCGACATCGGCTGCGGCGAGGGCCACAACACGCGGCTCCTCGCCCAGCGCGGCGCCCGCGTGATGGCGATTGACATCGCGCCGCGGTTCATCCGCTACGCCATCGAGGCCGAGGTCCTCCAGCCCCTCGGCATCCGCTACTGCATTGCGAGCGCCGTCCAGCTCCCTTTCCCCGACGCCGCGTTCGACTTCGCGGTGGCCTTCATGAGCCTGATGGACGTGCCGGAGAACGAGCGGGCGCTGGCCGAGGCGCGCCGCGTGCTGCGGCCCGGCGGCTTCCTCCAGTTCTCCATCACGCACCCCTGCACCGACACGCCGCACCGCCGCAACCTGCGCGGTGCCGATGGCAAGGCCTATGCCATCGAGGCCGGGGGCTACTTCGGCACGCAGCCGCGGGTGGACGAGTGGCTGTTCGGCGCGGCTCCGCCCGAGGTGAAGCAGGGCCTCCCGCCCTTCCGCACGCCGCGCTTCTTCCACACACTGAGCGACTGGCTGAATCTCCTCATCACCACGGGCTTCACCATCGAGCGGGTCCAGGAGCCTCACGCCAGCGACGAGGTGGTCCGGCAGTGCCACCACATGCAGGACACCCAGGTCATGCCCTACTTCCTCCACATCCGTTGTCGGAAGCCGCCGCAATGACGATCCGCCGCTATCCCATGGTGCCTTGGTTCGGAGTGCGGCCTTCAGGCCGTAGCTGGCCGGAGAGCCGTCCTGCCCTCAGGATACGGGCTGAAGCCCGCACTCCGAACCCCACTAGCCGCCTGTGCACCTTGCTTGTCCTGGCAGCCTTCGCCGCCGCCGAAGCTGGTGAGGGCGTGGCTAAGGATATCGAACAGCTCCTCGATGGCGTCGCGCGCGTCGCCGCGCCGGGCTCGCCCGGCTCGCTTTGTGTCTTCGGCGGTGAGGCATTCGTCGTTGTGGCGGGGGGCGCGGGTGGCGCGCTCCGCCAGCCCGTCGTCGCGGCCACGACCTCGGGCCAGGGGCGTGTCGTGGCGTTCGGCCACGACGGCTACTTCGCCCCCGACGCCCTGGCCGCGGCCGACACTGGGCGCCTGGTGCTCAACGCCATCCGCTGGGCGTCCCGCAAGCCGCCCGCCGAGACCCGCGTGACCGTGCGGCGGCAAGGCGGCCTCCTCGCCTTCCTCCAGAAGCAGGGGCTGAAGGCCGAGGCACTCGACACCCCCGACTGGCACGAGAAGCTGGGCGACTTCGATGTCCTCTGTTGCCACGCGAACGAACTCGGCGGGACTGCTGGCCGTGCTCTGGCCGCCTTCTCGAACCGCGGCGGCGGCATCGTCGCCGCCGACACCGCCTGGGGCTGGCTGCAACTGCACCCGGGCAAGAACCTGCTCGCCGACCATCCCGGCAACGCCTTCGTCGCCGGCGGCGGCCTCGTGTGGGCCGACGGCCACGCGGAGCGAACCGACCCCGCCGGCTTCGCGGCCAACGCGCCAATCCCCCCTCTCGTCCACGCAGGCCGCGCGCTCGACGCCCTCGCGGCGAGCGACGCCAAGCTCAAGCCAGAGGAGGTGGCCCAGGCGTCCTGGACCCTCACCCACGCCGCCCGCTCGCTGCTGCCCAATGACAAGCTGCTCCTGCCCCGCCTGCGCCGCTTGCAGGAGACCCACAGAGCGAGCGCAGTGCCGACACCCCAGAAGCCGCTTACGATGAAGGAGCCGCTGGCCCGCGTCCTCCTCACGCTTCAGGTGAATGAGATTCAGGCGGCCCCGCCGGAGCAGGTGAAAGCGCATCCCGCCGCCGCGGGCTTTCCGGGCGCCGTGCCCGAGAAGGCGGAACGGGTTGAGCGAATGATCGAGGTCAACACTGCCATCCCCGCCTGGCACAGCACTGGCCTTTACGCCGCGCCGGGCGACTTGCTCGCGGCCGAGCTGCCCGCGGAGGCGGCGGGCAAGGGGCTGTGGGTCCGCATCGGGGCGCACAGCGACACCCTCTGGCACCACGGTGCCTGGCGCCGCGTGCCGGACGTCTGCCGCCGCTTCCCGCTGAATGCCCCCTCGACGAAGGCGGCCAACGCCTTCGGCGGCCTCGTCTATATCGAAGTGCCCGGCGGCTCCAAGCTGGGCACTATCTCAGTCAAGGTCGCGGGGGCCGTCGAAGCCCCGCTCTATGTGCTTGGCAGGACGACACTTGAAGCGTGGCGCGAGACGATTCGCCTTCGCCCAGCCCCCTGGGCCGAGCTGGCCACGAGCAAGGTCATCATCACCCTCCCCTCGAAGAACGTGCAGGCCCTCGATGACCCCGAGGACCTGATGAAGTTCTGGGACCAGGTGCTCGACGCCTGTGCCGAGCTGGCCACCATTCCGCTGGAGCGCTCGCGACCCGAACGCTACGTGACTGATGTCCAGATCAGCGCCGGCTACATGCACTCGGGCTACCCGCTGATGACCCACCTCGACATGGCCGAGGTGTTCCCCGATAAGAAGCGGCTCCTCGCCGACGCCCACGGCGGCATCTGGGGCCTCTTCCACGAGATGGGCCACAACCACCAGTCGGGCGACTGGACCTTCGGCGGCACGGGCGAGGTCACGGTGAATCTCTTCACGCTCTACGTCTACGACAAGGTCCTCGGCCGGGCACCGAAGACCCTTCGGAGCTTCGGCTCCGAGCCGCGGGCCAAGACGCTCAAGGCATATCTCGCCACCGGCCCCGACTTCAACACGTGGAAGGCCGACCCCTTTCTCGCCCTCCTCATGTACATTCAGCTCCAGGAGGGATTCGGGTGGGACGCCTTCAAGAAGGTCTTCGCCGAGTATCGAGCGCTTGCAGGCAACCAGCGCCCGCGAAGCGATGATGACAAGCGCGACCAGTGGATGGTGCGCTTCTCGCGGGCCGTGGGCCGCAATCTCGGCCCCTTCTTCCAGGCCTGGGGCGTCCCAACCTCTGAAAAGGCAAGGGCTTCCATCGCCGACCTGCCGCCCTGGATGCCCGATGACTGGCCCAAGTAGGCGTGGCGACGGGCGGCTCGCCTGTCTTGCCCAAGTAGATGTAGCGACGGGCGGCTCGCCTGTCGCTCCACGTGGTCGAGGGACACGCGAGCCGCGTGTCCCTACGAGAGGGGAGCCGATGAGATACAAGCCCGACTGGCCCGAGGCCGCCGCGCGCTGGGCCGCCCTCTGGGAGGGCCGACGCCTCGACCGCCCCTGCATGGTCGTCACCGCCCCCAACGGCCGCGGCCGCCGCATCCCGCCGCCCCGCTCGGGCGAGGAGAAGTACCTCGACCCCGCCTACATTGTGCCCGCGGTGCTCGCCAGGCTTGAGGGTACGTGCTTCGCCGGCGAGGCCGTCCCCTCGGAACTCCTCAACGGCGGCTGGGTGGCCACCACCTATGGGGCCACTCCTCGGCTGAGCCTTGAGACGATCTGGTTCGAGCCGGTCGCCGTTGACTGGGGCACGCCGCCGAGCTTCGAGTTGGACTTCGGAAGCCCCTGGTTCCGCCGCTACGAGGCCCTGCACCGGGCGGTCACGGCGGCGGCGGGCCGCAACGACTTCCTCGTCGGCCAAGTCTGCCTCTTGCCCGCGACCGACATCCTCGCGCGGGTCATGGGCACCGAGGCGTTCATGCTCGGCCTCGTCGAGCACCCCGGCTGGATGCGCACGGCGCTGCGGACGCTCACGGAGAACTGGTGCCGCGTGGTCGAGCACTTCCGCCGCCTCACCGCCGCGACCAACGACTTTTGGTACGGCATCGCCGGCTGGGCGCGTTTCTGGGGGCCTGAGCCTTTCGTCTCCACACAGTCCGACATCTCCTGCATGATCTCCCCCGCCATGTTCGACGAGTTCATCGTCCCCGAGCTCCAATTCGTCGGTGAGCGCTTCGGGCGGGTCTGGTATCACCTCGACGGCCCTGGCGCCGAGCGGCACCTGCCCCGCCTTCTCTCCCTCGACGCAATCCGGGTGGTCCAGTGGGTGCCTGGGGCGGGCCGGCCGCCGAACGGCCCGGCCTACCTCGACCTCTACCGCGCCATCCAGGCCGCGGGCCGCATCGTCCACATCGCCGTCCCGAAGGGGAACATCGAGGCCGTGGTGAGGTCCCTCGACCCGGCGCTCCTATGCATCGAGACCTGGTGCGACGGCCCCGGTGAGGCGGATGCCCTGCTGGCCGACGCCCGCCGCTGGGCGGGCTAGTTGTCTGGAAAAGGCGACTCTTCGGAAAAGGCGATTTTGGGCCTCCGGCGTAGCCTGAATCGCATTCGGCCCAGAATCCACAAGCCCTCGCCCACACTACACTTACGTCCACGCGCACCCTCGCCGGCCCGCCCAAAGGTGTCAGGAGCCTAATGAGGGCCTCCGGATGCGTTGTACGCCATCCTACGCAGTTTTTCATGACGCAGTTGTAACGCTTTGCCATATATACACTTAGCAGTGTCATATAATGGTACGGTCGCCCTGGCGACGGCACCAGCGGCGCCACATGCGGGCATATGCCCGCTCCATCGCCGCCGTGAAGCCGGCCGCATCGCACGCGGGCGACTGGCGGAGGCGCTCCCGCATGCCCAGCCGCAGGTCGGCCAAGCGGGCGGGCGTGTCGGGCGAGGCGGCAAGGGTTGCCGCCCGCTCGACGTAGTCCTTCAGGTCGCGGGCGACGAACTCGTCGAGGCCCGCCGCCCGAAGGAGCGAGGCGCTGGTGCGCGCGGCCCAGCGGTCGCCGTCGAATGTTAGGACGGGCACGCCCTGCCAGATTGCCTCGGTGGTCGTCGTGCCCCCGTTGTAGGGAAAGGGGTCAAGGGCGACGTCAATCTCGCCATACTTGCTGATGAACTCGAGGTGGGGGGCCGGGCCGTCGAGTTCGACACGGTCGAGTGCCACGCCCAGCTCGGCGAGCCGCTCCTGGACGAAGGCGCGATTGGCGGGTGAGCCGAGGGCGGCGTTCTTGATGACCAGGCGGCTGGTGGGACAGCGGCTGAGAATCTGCGCCCACGCCGCCAGAACCTGGGGGATGAGCTTGTATTGGGAAGCCAAGGAGCCGAAGGTGAGCGCCCCACGCGACAGGCAGGGCGGCGGCACCACGTCGGGCGCGGGGTGTGTGACCTCGAACGCGAGATAGCTCCCCGGGACGCGGACGATGCGTTCGGTGTAGAAGCGCTCCTCGTCGGGGGGCGCGACGCACTCGTCGCCGACCAGGTAGTCGAGGCAGGCCATGCCCGACGTGGCGAAGAGGTTGAACCAGGCGACGAGGACCGGCGCCGGCTGGAGCGCCAGCACGGCCAGCCGGTCCACATAGCTGAAGCTGTTGAGGTCCACCAGGATGTCAATCCCCGCCCGCTCGATCAGGCGAGCGGCCTCCCGGTTGGAGAGGCGGGAGATGTCGTGGACGCGGTCGCCCTCGTGCCTGCGGTAGCCAGTGTCGAGCTGGCCGTCGGGGGCGTCGGAGAACAGGTGGACCTCGAACCGCTCGCGGTCGTGCCGGTTGATGAGTGCCCAGACGGGCTTCATCCAGTTGCCCCGGTGGAAGAAGGCGGAGGTGTAGGCGAGGCGGATGCGGCGGTCGGGGTCGGGCCGGATGCCGGGGAAGGGCTTGGCGGGGTTGTGCGGGGGCAGGTGGCGGCGTGCCCAGGCGCGGCGGGCGTCGAGGATGGCCTGGTTGCCGGCGGCGGGGCTGCCGGGAATGGCCACGGCGATGGCCGTGCGCGACAGGAAGTTGTCGCGGAGCGCCAGGGCGGCCTGGAACTCGGCCAGAGCGGCCTCCACCTGCCCCATGTGGAAGAGCGCCTGGCCGAGGTTGTGGCGGGCCTGGACGTCGTCGGGGGCGAGGGCCATGGCGCGGCGGAAGCAGGGGATGGCCGCGGCGTGCTCCTTGCGGGCCACGTGGACGCAGCCGAGGCCGTACCAGGCAGCGGGCGCCTGGTCGTCGAGGGCGAGCGCGCTCTGGCAGGCCGCGGCCGCCTCGTCGAGCCGGCCCGCGGCGTGCAGCCGCGCCGCCTCGGCGGCCAGACGGTCCACATCGCGGGGGGAGGGCGTGGCGTTCACGGCACCCATTAGGCCAAGTCGCCCCGCCGCGCGCAAGCGGGGTTCCGCACTTGGGTGCAGTAACGGATTTGTGCGCCGCCCGCCCTCGTTCGTAGTTCGGCGTTTACGCGGCTCCTCTGTCGGCCCTGGCAGCCCTGAAGACCGCCTGAAGGCCGAACTACAAACAGGAACGCCCGCTTCGGCGTGCAAGTCCGTTACTGCACCCTCCGCACTTGATTTTCGGGCCGAAATAGTGCAGGCTTGGCTCTCAATCAGTTCTGTCCCTCGCGAGGGTTCCGCAGATGGCAGAGACCAAGCCCCAGTTCGCCTGGCCCCACGGCAAGCGGGCGGCGGTGAGCCTGAGCTTCGACGACGCGCGGCTGAGCCAGATTGACCGCGGCATGGCCCTCTTCGACGCGCACGGGGTGAAGGCGACCTTCTACGTCTCGCCCGGCGGCGTGACGGCGCGGCTCGACGGCTGGAAGCGCGCGGTCACCAACGGCCACGAGATCGGCAACCACACGCTCCACCACCCGTGCAGCGGCAACTTCAAGTGGTCGCGGCACAAGGCGCTCGAGGACTACACGATCGAGCAGATGGAGTGCGAGCTGCTCGAGGCCAACCGCTTCATCGCCGAGACGCTCGGCGTCACGCCCGCGACGTTTGCCTACCCGTGCGGCCAGACCTTTGTCGGCCGCGGCCGCGACACAGTGAGCTACGTGCCCCTTATCGCGGAGCACTTCCTCGTCGGCCGCGCGGCGAGCAGCGAGATTCACAACGACCCCACCTTCTGCGACCTGGCCCAGGCCGCCTGCCTGGGCTGCGACGGCCGGAGCTTCGAGCAGCTCAGGGCGATGGCGGACCGCGCCGTGGCCGACGGCGGCTGGCTGATCCTGTGCGGCCACGAGATTGGCGACGGGGGCTTCCAGGTCACGCTCGCGTCAGCGGTCGAGGCCCTGTGCCGCTACTGCCTCGATCCGGCGAATGGAGTGTGGATTGACACGGTGGAGGCTGTCGGCAAGTTCGTGGCAGAGAGGCAGAATCCGTAATTCGTAATTCGCAATCCGTAACCAGAGAAGACTGCAAAGCCTGCCTGCTCTTGTCCTGTTACGGGCCGCTTCAGGGTTCTTTGTGGGTAGCCCCCAGGGGTTGTGGTGACCGAAGTTACGTCGCGGGGACCGGGTGAAGGTCGAGGCCACCGCAGTGGAAGTAGATGGCCGTCTTGTAGTGCTCGCGGTTGCGGAACCCACAGGCCATCTTCTTGATGGTCTCGATCTTGCTGTTGAGGCCCTCGACGCAGGCGTTGGTGATCCGATGGCGCAGGAAGCGCAGAACGCCACCCACGTAGTGCTTGAGCGTCCGGGCCGCCTTCACGACCGGCGCCAGGCGCGAACGCATCGCCCACCCATACCAGCGGGCGAAGAAGGTCCGCGCCTCCTCCTCCGACCCGCACGCCCAGAGCTGCCGAAGGTTCTCCTTGATCGCCCAGGCACGGCCCACCTTCAGGTCCTTCTTCCGCAGGGCCTCGAAGTCGGGCAGGCGCCACTTGGGGATGTTCTCGGGGTTCCACAGCCACAGGTATCGGGTGCCCTTCAGCGTCCCATCGCCCCGGCTCCACAACTCCTTGTGCTCCCGGCGCCGCACGTCGTCCACCGCCTTCGAGACGTGCCGCATCACGTGGAACCGGTCGAACACGATCTTCTCCTCCCCGCCCGGCACTGCCTTGCGGACCGCGGCGATGTACGGGTCCCACATGTCCATCGCCACGGCAATGACCCGTGCCCGGGCCGCCTCGGAGAACCCGGCGAAGTAGGAGGCCAGCGTGGCTTCCTTCCGCTCGTCCTCCACGTACTCCACGGTGCCCCGCCGCAGGTCGCACACCAGCGTCTCATACTGGTGCCCCTTCGCAAACGACTTCTCGTCCACGCCGATATACCGGGGAAGGCGGTGCGCCTTGCGGTCCCGGCCCCGAGCCACGGCACGCTCGACCACCTCCCAGAGCCGCTCCCAGCCCAGCCGCAGCAGCCGACCCGCGCCGCTCACGTCGCATTCCCGCAGCACGTCAATGCACCGGCTCTCCATGGCCACCGTGGACTTGCTGTCTCCCTCGGCCCACGCAGCTCCCACCTGCACCACCCCGTGCTTCGGGCAGGCCACCCGCGGCAGCCGCGCGTGAAGGAACGTCCCATACTCGCACGTGTCCAGATGCCGCCACACTCGCTCTGGCACGTGGTCGTACACCGCCAAGGCCGCCTGACAACAAGGGCAGTTCCACCGCAGCCCGTCCGGGTGGGTCAGCCACACGTCCACCCGGCCTACCGCCTTGTCCAACACCACACGCTCCACACGCCAGGGACGAGGCAGACCCAGCAACTCCTGATAGAACTCTTCCTTCGTCATCCGTGCTTCTCCGCGCCCAAGGAAAGGGTCGGGAGATGCTCCGTGCCGAGGTCGCGGGTCGTCAAGGGTGAAGACGTTGCCCGCTCTGGTTCAGAGCATCTCCCATGCCTATGCTGAGGGAGGTAAAAGGGTTCTTCTGACCACTACATATTGTAGCTACCCACAAGGAATCCGGAAGAGCCTGTTACGGATTACGGATTACGCATTACGCACTTCGCTGGAGGACTGTTCCATGCTGAGAGTCGGCCAAAAGGAAGTGGATGCCATCGCCAAGGTGCTGCTCAGCGGCAAGGTGTTCCGCTACAACATCGGCGGCGAGTGCGCGCGCTTCGAGAAACGCTACGCGAAGTTCGTCGGCGTCAAACACGTCTGGATGACCTCCAGCGGCACCACGGCGCTCACAGCCGCGCTCGCGGGCCTCGGCATCGGGCCGGGCGACGAGGTGCTCGTGCCCGCCTGCACCTACATGGCCACCGCCGTCTCCGTCGTCGCCGTCGGCGCCATCCCGGTGATCGTGGACATTGATGACTCGATCACGATTGACCCCGACGCGATAGATGACGCGGCCGGGCCGCGCACCCGCGCCGTCATCCCCGTCCACATGTGGGGCATGTGCTGCGATATGGACGCGATTCGCGCGGTCGCCCGCAAGCACGAGATGCTCGTGGTCGAGGACTGCTGCCAGGGCGTGGGCGGCGGCTACAAGGGGCGGATGCTCGGCTCGTTCAGCGCCGCCGCGGCCTTCAGCTTCAACTACTACAAGAACATGACCTGCGGCGAGGGCGGCGCCGTCGTGACCAGCGACCCGAACGTCTCCGAGCGCGCCCGTTGCATGATTGACTGCTGCAACTTCTACTGGACGGGCCGCAAGGAGGGCGTCGTGCCCTTCCTCTCCAACGGCTCGCGCGCATCCGAGGTCGAGGGCGCGATGATGAACGTCCAGCTCGAGCGGCTGCCCGCCATGATCCGCACCCTCCGCCGCCAGAAGAAACGCATCCTCGCCGCGACGGCCAGGACGGGGCTACAGCCCATCCGCTCGCACAGCCTCGACTGGGAGTGCGGCACGACCGTGATGTGGACCCTTCCCACGGTCGAGCAGGCCGAGAAGTTCCGCGAACTCGTCGGCGGCACCATCTGCGGCAAGACGGGGCGGCACGTCTACACCGAGTGGGACCAGATCTTCGCCCGCCAGGGCGCCCACCACCCCGCCCTCAACCCCTTCACGCTGCCCCAGAACCGCGGCTGCCGCAGGAAGTACACCAAGGACATGTGCGCCCGCTCCCTCGACATCCTCAACCGCACCGTGATGATTGGCAACCATCCCGACCGGAAGGCGAGGGAGGTGGCGGCGACGATCCGCAAGGTCAAGGGCGCAGCAAGAGAGGTGTTGGGGGTTGGGTGTTAGGTGTTGGGGTACAGAGGAAGAGGAACCCCTCCGCCTGCTCCCCTCTTACCCCTAACACCCAACACCTAACACCTGACACCGTTCCACCACGGAGTAGATCCATGAGTGCGCAGGAAGACCGCGTCAAAGCGATGAAGTTCCAGCACCCCGAATTCATCCCCGTCGGCGTGGGCATTCTGCCCGCGGCGTGGAAGCTGCACCGGGAGAAGCTGGACGAGATTCTCGCCCGCCACCCCGCCCTCTTCGGCGAGGTGAAGATCGGCGAACGCGACTACGACAAGGTCAGCGGCCTCTACGCCACCGGGCGCCACGTGGACCCCTGGGGCTACACCTGGGAGAACATCGCCGAGGGCATGGACTCCTATCCCGCCGTCCACAACGTGCCCACGCGGGCGGACGTCCACAAGCTCAAGGCGCCCGAGGTCCACGACGGCATGCCGCACGGCTTCATGTACATGCGGCTCTTCTACCTGCGGGGCTTCGAGGAATTGATGCTCGACTTCGCCGAGGAGCCGCCCGAACTCCAGATGCTCATTGACATCGTGCTCGGTTACAACGTGACGGAACTCGAATATAAGATCGAGCAGCAGGGGCCTGGCGAGAAGTTCATGTACTTCGGCGACGATCTGGGGATGCAGCACGCCCTGCCGATGGGCCCCTACAAGTGGCGGAAGTACCTCAAGCCCTGCTACCGCAAGCTCTACCAGCGCTGCCACGAGGTCGGCTGGTGGGTCTACATGCACACCGACGGCCACTGCTGGGAGATCATCCCCGACCTCAAGGAATGCGGGGTGGACGTCATCAACCCGCAGTTCCGCGCGAACGGCTTGGACAACCTGGTTCTCACCTGCAAGGGGAGCATCTGCGTGAGCCTGGACCTCGACCGCCAGATGATGCCCTTCGTCGGCCCGGCGGAGCTTGACGCCCACATCCGCGAATGCGTCTCGCGCCTCGGCACGCCCGAAGGCGGACTCTGGATCAGCGCCGAGGTCGGCCCCGACGTCCCCCTCGAAAACGTCGAGGCCATCTGCGCCGCCCTCGAAAAGTACCGCGCCTACTTCCGCTGAGCGGGACCGCCGTTTGCCCATTCTCAGCCATCCGGCTCGGACTCATGCGGGTTTCACTGTGTTCGGCGCACCCGTTTGGCGATTCTCGGCCATCCGGCTTAGAGTCATGCAGGTTTCTCCATCTCCCGACTCGAGAATCGGCGATTCGCCGCAGTCGGCACCTTGACACAAGGCCATGCGCTATGGTATCAATGGCGACTGTGACGCGTGGGGTAGCCGCCTCCGAGCCTGCGGCCGAAGGCGCAGTACACGAAGGAGCCTGGGGCGCTGTTGACTGAAGCCCAAACTACCAGTCTCCGCCTGATCGAGCACGGTCTGGGCAAGATCGGCTATGCGGCATCGGCGCGCCGACGCGGCTATCAGTTCGCCGACTACCTGGGGGGTGCGCCGACCACCCGAACGGTGGAGTTGGCCGCCTTCGCTCGCGAGCCCTTCACCTATGACACGGCCTGCATTGCCGCCGCTTGCGCCGATGGGCAGCACGGCCCGGAACTCGCCCTGGCCCTCCGCGCGTTAGGCGCTCCGATGCTCTTTGAAGTCAAGGCGGCTGGTGACCTCATCCGATGGAAGGTCACTGGGAAAGGCGACCCCTCTCCCCTCGACGAGATACCCCAAAGCGGGATCCAGCAAGCCTTTTGGCGGCATCGCGCCAGATGGGAACCCGAGACGATTCTCCGGGCAAAGAGCATCCCCGCAGAAGCCAGCGCCAGGCAGCTTGACTTCTTCGACGCCGGGTTGATGCAGGCAATTGGCGAGGCCGTGAGCCGCAAGCTCGGAAGGCTGCTCGAAGACGCCCTTACTGACGCACGTAAGTGCCACGAAAGGAAACGCACGGGCAGCCACATGGACTATGAGGGGCTCTTCAGGCTCGTGTTCAGACTTCTGGCCGCAAAGGTGCTTGGGGACAGAGGCGATGTCCCGGGGCACTGGCTGGCCTCGGATGTTCGGACCGCTATCAACAACGTAGAGAGGTTCTACTTCCCGTCGCGGCCCGCAACTCCGGCTCTCGGCGACCGCGAGATTCAGGATGTGGTTTGGGGTCGCATCCGGGGTGCATTCCACTTCCAGAATCTCTCGGTTGATGCGCTCGCCTACATCTACGAGAACACGTTGGTGAGCCCGCAAACCAGGGAAGCCTACGGCACTCACAGCACTCCGCCCCAGATCGCGGAGTACCTCGTGCACCATCTCCCATTCGAGGACGTGCCGCTGGATGAGCTTCGCGTCGTCGAACCCTGTGCAGGCCACGGAGTCTTCCTCGTCGCTGCCATGCGCAGGATGCGCGACCTGCTCCCGCGGAACATGACTGCCCGGAAGAGACACGACTACTTTGTTGAGCGGCTTGTCGGCATCGAACTGGAGCCGTTCGCCTGCGAGGTGGCGAGACTCTCCCTGATGCTAGCCGATTACCCCAACCCGAATGGGTGGCGAATCCTCCGGGAGGACATCTTCACCGGGAGCACCCTCTCGCGGGAGCTGAAGCAGGCGGCGATCGTCTTGTGCAATCCTCCCTTCGAAGTCTTCAGCCCAGAGGAACGCGAGGCCTACGGGAACGCCGTACAGCAGGTTCAGAAGCCCGCTGAGATTCTGCGGCGCGTCTTGTACCCGGAGCCGCCGGCTATGCTCGGCCTTGTCCTGCCGCGCTCGTTCGTGTCAGGCCGCGCCTACAGGGAGTTCAATGTCCGTCTCGGAAGTACCTACGCTCACGCTGAGTTGGTATCCCTCCCGGACGGCGTGTTCACACACTCCGATGCCGAGACAGTGCTGCTCCTGTCGCACGGGAGGAAGCGCCGCGAAGCCCCGCACTGCGCCGTGCGTTCCTCAGTGGTGCTAGAGGCGGATCGGGGCGACTTCCTCGCGTGCTCAACGCCGACCATGAGCCGCGACGACGTCTGGCTCGGCACGAAGCCTTCCCTCTGGACCTCCCCGCTAGAAGATGTCTGGGGACGGCTGACGCGGTTCAACACCCTGGGGGATGTAGCAGAGGTACACCGAGGCATTGAGTTCTCCATCCCTCTCAATGAACAGAACCGGCCGAGCCTGATCTCAGAGAAGAAACACCCGTGTTTTGTGCCGGGGCTCGAGAAGGTCCAGGGACGCCTGCAAGAGGCATTCATCCACCAGGGCCACGCTTGGCTGAACGTGTCGCCAAGTGTCATGAGGGGGAACGCCTACAAGCGGCCATGGAATGAGCCGAAAGTCATCGTGAACGGGGCAACCGTAAGCCGGGGCACGTGGCGGCTGATTGCAGTCCCTGACGGTTCCGGTTTGGTGTGTTATCAGCGACTTCACGGTGTCTGGCCCGGACCCGGCTGGACAATCGAAGCGCTGGCGGCTGTCCTGAACGGGCCCCTGGCCAACGCGTATGTCCGCGACCATGAAGGCAAAAGGGACAACAGGATTCTCACTCTCAAGGCCGTGCCCGTGCCCCGCCTCACGACTGGCGAGCTCGTCAGGCTTGCATCTCTGGCTCGTCGGTATATAAGAAGGCGGACAGAGATCGGCGATGGGCTTTTGGATGCGGCAATTGAGACCGACCTGCGGAGGTGTTTGCAGGAACTGGATGCTCTGGTCCTCAGAGGCTATGATCTTCCGCCGCGGTTGGAGCGCAGGGTTCTCGATTGTTTCTGCGGCGAGGAGCGCCCCGTTCCTTTTGACTTCACCAGCTTCTTCCCCAGGGATTTCCGGCCCTGCATACCCTACCACGAGTACGTATCGCCCAACTGGGAGCTGGCACGTGCCGACGAGACGCTCAAGCGCCTCCAACCCATACATGATCAAGCGATCCATGAGGCAATGCAGCACCTTGAGGACTTGGACACGGATGGGCCATAGCAGTGCCTGATGACGTCTACCTTCTCGACACATGTGTTGCCAGCGCGCTCTGGGATGAGCTACATGCGAAGCACCACCTATTCCGGCGCAGATGGGAGAAGCTCCAGTCGGACCGTGTCTTCGTGTCCGTTGTGACCCTTGCCGAAGTGGAGTACGGCTTGCGTGTTGCACCCTGTGTTGACGACGCGCGGCAGCGCCGCGTGAGACAAGCCATGTCAGCCTTCGAGGTTTTGCCTGTGGACCGCCACGTTGTCGAGAGCTATGCCGAACTAAGGGCACGACTCTTCGCCAGGTACTCCCCGAAGGACGCGCGGGGCCGCCTCAAGGCCAGGGTGGTGCCTGATCTGTGGGAACAGACGCCGGACAAGCGTCTGGGCGTCCAGGAGAACGATCTCTGGATCGCCAGCCAGGCGATGGAGCGAGCATACATCCTTGCCACCACCGACCGTATGGCCCACGTTGCAGAAGTCGCCGGGGCGGACCTGCGCCTTGAGTGCTGGCAGTAGTTAGGCAAGCGATACCCTCCCTTGCTGGGCCACGTGGAGCACCGTGGCGCCTTCCTTGAGCGGGAAGGCGGCGTAGGTGGCCTTGGCCTCGACGAGGAAGGTGCCGGAGCGGAAGTCGCGGCGGGAGGCGACCTGGCGAAGGTCGGCGCCAGCCACCTGGACCCGCTTCGCGGCACAGTCGTCGAGCTTGAGGGTGAAGTTGGCGGTGGGGAACTTGGTGGTGATTGTGACCTTGCCGTCAGCTACCGCAATGTCAGATAGCTCGCGGGCCATCCAGTAATGGCCGATCTCGGAGTTCTTCATCCAGAGGGTCTTCGTCTTGTCGGGATCGTAGGCGTCGAGGCGCTTCTTGACGGTCTTGAGGACGTTGAAGCCGAACTCCTCGCCCTCGAAGTAGAAGCCGGGCCAGTGGCCGCAGAGGACGCAGGGGAGTTCCTTCTCGAGGACGGCCGGCAGGCGGCCGCCCTTGAGGTCCTCGGTGATGAAGCGGTCGGGGTCGCCTTTGTCGAAGCCGGTCCACGACCCAAACCAGTCGCCGGCACAGCTCCACACGCTGGCGATGGCGATGCCTTTGTCCTTCTGCGCGTGCCAGAGTGGGACGCCTGGCGGCTTCCGGTCGTCGAGCCACAGGAAGTAGAAGGGCCGCGGGTTGTTGTTGACGCGTAGCGCGGCGTCGAGGATGGCCTTCGAGTAGGCCGCCTCGTTCCGCTTGCCGAAGGCGCCCGGGCTGGTGACCCCCTCGCAGGGGATGCCGGCGTTCTTGAGAAGCTGCATCGCCGTCGCAATGTAGTCGGTGAGCTTCTCGACGGGGGGATTCACCCAGTCCACCTGCTCCCACTGGGGCGTGAGCTCCCAGGTCTTGATGTCGGCGACGTGCGAGTGGGTGAGCATTTCGGGCGTGAGGTCGAAGTTGGGCCAGATGATTTCTTTCGTGAGCTTCAGCCAATCGGCGAGCAGGTGGCGGGGGTGGTCGGCGAAGCCCTGGTCAACTCGGCCCTGGCCGGCGGGGAAGGGGATGAAGGAGAACTTGCCGCGAATGCCCTGCTCGCCGCACCACTCGCCCCACTTCTTCGCAAAGTCCACGGGGATCGTGCGGGAGAGCTTGGGCACGATGGGATTGCCCTCCCAGCGGGCCGGCGGCAGGTCGGGGCGGTGCTTCGGCCGCCAGGCGAGCCACTGGTGCATCCAGTAGTAGGTGAGGTTGATGACGGGGCACGAGTCGTCAATGATCAGCGACAGGGGCGTTCGCAGGAGCGGGTTGCACACGGTGGCGTTCATGTTCACGTGCTCCAAGGAGGATTCTGCCCGCGAAACACGCGAAAGGAGGGATCGGGTCACAGCCAGAGGATCTTGACTTGGCTCTCCAGTTCGTGAAACTCAGGATCGCCTGTCACCACCTCGATGTCGCGGAGCTTGGCGAGCGCCGCGGCGAAGCAGTCGGCGATGGAGAGCTTGTGCCCAACCTTGAACTGCGCCGCCTGTCGAGCCAATGCCCAGTCGGCAGGTACTACTTCGACACCGAGCTCCGTGAGTCCCTGCACGATGGCGTCGGCCTCTTGCCACCCCCGTGTTCGGGCCGTGCTGTACCAGACTTCGGCCATGTTCACAGCGCTGGCCAAGAGCGCCCCTGGAACCCCTTGTGCCTCGGCCAGCAAGGCTTTCACCTTGGAGCCGGCCGGCTCCCCTTCGAGGTAAGCCATGAGCGCCCAGGCGTCGAACACCCGCGGTTGGGTTGCCATGCTACAGCTCGCGCTCGCGTTGGCGCTCTTCGATCAGCACCTTCATGGCGCCGGAGCCTTTGAGAATGCCGAACAGCTCGTCTACCGTGCGAGGCTTGACTGGCTCCACCACGATCCGCCCGCGCTCCTCGGACAGGCGCAACCTGCTCCCCGGCTTGATGCCGAGCCTGCGCCGCATTTCGGCGGGGATCGCCACGTGTCCCTCCGCGTCAGCCGTGCAGGTGGTTGTGCTCATCGCTCGCTCCTTGTTTCGCCCTACGGCAGAAGTATACCCGATCTCAATGGGCAGGACAAGTGGTGTGCTGGCCATCGCTATCGCGGCTTGCTCCTCAGGGCAATGATGTACGCCGCCGCGGCGCGGCGGGTGGCGTTGAGCTTGGCCGTGGTCCAGGGGTTGGTGGGCAGGGTGTACCAGTTCTCTCCGTAGGCACCGTTGCGGCTTTCGTAGTACTTCGTCAGGTCGAGGGAGAGGTCGGCGAAGAGGGCGTCGCGGAACTTGCGGGCGGCGGCCAGGGCCTCGCCGCCGGCCTTCTTCGCTTCGGCTTCCTTGATGAGGGTGTCGAGGGTGTGGATGTAGCGGAAGTCGTCAATCCCCTCGCGGTGAAGCAGGAGGTCACGTGACGGGTTCCATTGGCCCTCGGCAACCGATTCGATCAGGGCGCGGTCTATGTTGCAGGTCGTCACGTCGAGGAGGGTGAAATAGGGGTCCCAGCGGTAGCCGAGGCGTGCGGTGCCGTAGCCGTATTGGAGGTGGGCGTCGAGGGTGGTGTAGCGGCCGGTGGCCCCGAGGCGCCAGAGCCAGAGGCCGAATGTGAAGCGCGCGGCCTGCTCCTTCGAGTGGCGGAGGGCGTCGGCGAACCAGAAGTCCTTGCCCGCCTGGCGTGCGGCTTCGAGCGCCTCGGGCGTCGCCCGCACGGGCGGCCGTAGGGTCTGGAATATCTGCCACTCGTGCGCGTCCTGGCCGCAGCCATTGGGCGAGCAGAAGATGGGCACCGTGACGTTCAGGATGTCGAGCTGGGGGAACTCCTTGACTGCCTGGTCGAAGAACTGCCTAGCGATCTCGGCGGCGTTCGGCTTGCCGTGGGTGGCTGGTGCGGCGCCGCCGAAGAAGCCGCGCGGGCCTTTGCCCTCGCGCCCCTCCGCGATGACTGGCCCGACAAGCTCCTTGCTCGCCAACAGGTTGTTCCAGTGGATTCGCTTGCCCTTGAGCGTGCCAGGGACGCTCTCGTAGACCCACGGGATGAAGCCGCGGTAGCCATTCCTCACCGCATCGTCGTAGCTGGTCTGGAAGGTGTTGAAGCCGTGGTCCTTGAGCAGCGGATGGGCGTAGTTGGCGGCGAAGTAGACTGGCGGGTCCTTGAGCGCGATGGGCAGGACCTCCAGCGCGAGCGGCACCGTGGCGAGCGGCTTGCCTTCGGCTGAGGCGATTGTCACCTGGGCCGCGTACTCTCCGGGCCTGGCGTCGGCGGGCACGGCGATGTCGAGGTAGATGCGGCGGGCGGCGCCGGGCCAAAGGTCGAGCGACGGGTGCCCATTGCCGGCAATGGGCGCGCGGACCAGGTAGTGCTCCTGGTAGTTGTAGGGGTGGTTGTGGTGGCCGAACTGCATGGTCTTCTGGTGGTAGCGGGCGACGCGCATGTCAATGCGGTCGGCTGGGATTCGGGCGTCCTTGGCGGCCAGGTCCGAGACCTTCACCTGGATGCCTTTGACTGGTGCAAGGGGCAGGATGCCGAGGGTCACTGCCTCGCGCTCGCCGGGCGCGGCGAATGCCTGTAGGCGGGCCGTCTCTGGCCCGCGGGGATGGCCATCGCGGGGCAGGGACGCCCCGCCTACAATGACCTCCTGGGGCGTGGGGATCGTGTCGGGGTAGACGGGTTCGGCGAGGCCGCGATGGAAGAGGACGAAGCCGCGGTCGAAATCCGCATCGCTCAGCTTCAGGGCCGCCAAGCGGTCGGGGATGGTCTCGGGGCGGATCATCTCGTCGTGGAAGCCGATGTAGCGTATCTTCTCGGCGTAAGAGCCTTTGACCCACGGGTGCGAAACGTCCCAGGCTTCGGCCAGGAGGTAGTTGAGGCGGCCAATCTGCTTGAGGGCCTCATCCTTGTCGGCCGCGGCGAAGACCATGATCGCCCGGAGGGCGAGAGTGGGCGGGAACTCGATGAGCAGGTGGCCTTCCGTCACTGCGGCGTAGAGCACGTTTGTAGTTCCGCGTTTACGCGGTTCTTGAAGACCGCCTGAAGGCGGGACTACAAACTGGGTGTCGGAGGGATAGTAGGCGGGGCGAACCAGGCCCTCCCACACGCAGGCCCCGGGGCGGAAGTCCCACGCCTCGCCGCCGAGGGCCATCTGGCGAACCTCGGCCTCGGTGCGGGGGCTCAGGAGCAAGTGGTCCTTGCCGTTGAGCTTGACTGAGACGCCTTTCGGCCACTCGACGCGGCCCGGCGCCGCCAGGATGTAGACGCCGTAGGCTCCATTCGGCAGGTCAATGCGGAAGGGGCAGTCGGCCCCGCTGCACCAGCCCCAGAGGAGGCCGGGCTCGTGGCTGCGGAAGGAGTGGCCCGAATGCTGCCGCTTCGCCTTTGGGGCCGTCCAGCCGTGGCCCCGTTCGGGCGAGTAGACCATGTCGGCCTCGACGGGCGTGAAGCCTGGCCAGAGGAGCGGCGCACTGTCGGCGCTGTCGCGGGCGGGGAACTGGAGCATCGCCTTCATCGCCGTCGGCACCTCCTGCTCCATCCGCACGTTGTCGAGGAACAGCGTCGTGTCCTCCGCGGGCGCCACGACCTCGACCCCCAGAGCACTGACGGTGCTGGATTCGTCGAAGCCCATCGCGTCGGCGGTCTTCACCGCCACGGCGTTCGCCCCAGGGTGGAGGACGAGCGGGACGTTTGCGACGCGGACGCGAATCTCCCTCTCCTGCGGATTGAAGGCGTCGAGCCTGAGCCAGCGGTAGTGGGGCCAGTAGCAAGAGCCAGTGGGCATGTACCCGCGACTGCGGAGGTAGGCTGAGAACGACGGCGGCCCGGCGGTTGCGGCGATGCTCACCGCCGCCTTGCCGGCCTGCACCGCCGAGGCGGGGAAGTCGGCCCGCAGCGCCTGCTTGCCCTCGGTTGCGCGCTCGGCTACGAAGGCGAGCTTCACCGGGCTTCGCGGGTCCGCCTTCGGCCCTTCGCCATCCAACGGATTGAAGGGGTCGGCGTGGAGCCGCATCTTCGCGTCGTCGAATCGCTCGACGGCCCCCTCGTGATAGAAGTGCCAGCGGAATGGGGCCGAGGTATCGGGACGCGCGCACTGCTGCCCCGTCGGATACCCCTGCGGCTTCGGGGCGTAGGCGTCCAGAAGCGCTGCCAGTCGTTCCCCTGCGGGCGCTGAGAGGGCCGCCAGAAGCGCTATGGGCGCCACCACCGCACTCGCCACTGCGCGACGCATGTCAGGCTCCACAGCAAGCGGTCCCGCAACGCAGTATAGCCGAGGACGCGGCGATTTCAAGCGGCGGCCGGGCGTAATGCCTCAGTTACGGGTGGCGGAGCTTCACCCCGGTTCGGAGTGCGGCCTTCAGGCCGTAGCCGATTGAGCCTACGGGCTGAAGCCCGCACTCCAAACGGATTCGCCTGCGCGGTTGCCACCCGTCACTGAGGCATTACGGCCGGGCGCATTTTGGCCTTGCGGGGCCGCCTGCCTCGGAATAGAATTGTGGGATGGGAAGCAGGGGCCGTGTTCCTGTGGGCCAAGTCACGAGGGAATGCATGCCAATGAGCAAGAAGAAGACGCTAGCCGTTGTTGCCACCCTGGCCGTCCTTGCGGCGGGGGCCATCGCGGTCGGGGCAGAGGAAGCGGCGAAGAAGCCGTTGCGCAGCCAACTCGACGCGCCGCTGCTGTTCACGAAGCGCCACTCATACACTGGCATTCACATCTACGACACCTACTACAAGTGGCCGCCGGGCGGCGGGGGCGTCTACGTCTGCGAGAACCCCTCGGCACCAGCCGCCGAGTGGAAAGTGCGCCCAGTCATTGACCCCACAACTCCGGGCACCCTCGGCGTAGGCGTCTACACGCATCCCGAGCTCTCCTGGGACGCCAAGAAGCTGCTGTTCTGCTTCAAGGGCGAGCCGAACGGCTCGACGAGCATCTACGAGATCGGGGTTGACGGCACGGGCCTGCGGCGCGTGACCGACCCGAGCTCGTGCCTTCCAAGCTACAAGGGCTCCTTCGGCGGTGGCATGCACGACATCGCGCCCTGCTACCTGCCCGACGGCCGCATCCTCTTCACCTCCACGCGGCCCGCGGGACTCGTCCCCTGCTTCAACTCTGGCGTCAACATCCTCCACGTGATGAACGCGGACGGCTCGGACATCCATCCCATCTCGGTCAACAACGTCAACGAGTTCGACCCCTGCGTGATGCCCGACGGCCGCATCCTCCAGGGCCGATGGGAGTACGTGGACAAAAATGCCCTCACCCAGCAGAGCCTCTGGACAATCTTCCCCGACGGCACGAACGAGACGGCGCTCTTCGCCAACAACATGGTGCACCCCGAGGCCACGCTCGACGCCCGCCCAGTGCCTGGGGCGCCGCACCTGATCGCCTCGACCTTTGCCCCGCACAACGCCACGCCCACCGGCACCGTAGCCATCATTGACACCCACGTGAGCAAGAACAGCCCCGACGCCATCTACAACTTTGAGACACCGAAGAACCCCACGAACGACCGGGGCCTGTCGTGCGAGCCGTGGCCCCTATCGCCGGACGTGCTCATCTACAGCGGCCGGCCGCCAGGCTCGAAGCGCAACGCCCTGATGATGATTGACCGCGAGGGCAACCGCGAGGTCATCTACTCCGATCCCAACATCTGTTGCTTCGCGCCCATGCTGGTCAAGCCGCGGCCCGTCCCGCCAGTCCTCGCCAGCAGCAAGGAGCGCGAGAAGACGACGGGCCGCTTCCTCCTCCTCGACGTCTACCAGGGCCTCGTCGGCCAGGGGGTCGAGCGCGGCGAGGTCAAGCAGCTTCGCGTCATCGAGGAAACCTCGCGCGTCAGCCCCACCCCCGGCGGCGCGATGAACCAGGTGTTCCTCATGAGCGGCGTGCTCGCGTGGAGCGCCAAGAACTACCTCGGGCTCGTGCCCGTGGAGGCCGACGGCTCGGCCTACTTCGAGGCCCCGTCGGGCCGCGCGCTCTACATCCACGCCCTCGACGCCGAAGGGCGCATGGTCCAGTCAATGCGCACATTCGTCCAGGCCGCACCTGGCGTCACCCGAACCTGCATCGGCTGCCACGAGCACAAGTATTCCACGCCGAGCAGCAGCAACGAGATTCTCGCCCTCAAGCGCGAGCCGAGCAAGCCCCAGCCCGAATCGTGGGGCAGCGGCTACATTGACTACCCGAGCCAGGTCCAGCCCATCTTCAACAAGCATTGCGTGAGCTGCCACGGCGGCGAGAAGGGCTTCGCAGGACGCCTCGACCTCACCGGCGGCTGGACCGAGTACTTCACCAACAGCTACGAGAATCTCATCAGCCGCCGCGAGACGCAGGTGATGGCCCACCTGATCTCGGGCATAGACTGCATGAACGGCACGGCGCTCTTCTCGGTGCCCATTCGCCCGCCCCGCTTCCACGGCTCGGGCGCCGCGCCTCTCGCCAAGGAACTCATGGGCCGCCACAAGGAGCAGGGCCGGATTGACGGCCTCTCCCGCACCGAACGCGACCTCATCATGGCCTGGATTGACACCAACGGCCTCTTCCACGGCACGTGGGACTACACGACCCACGGCTGCTCCGTGCGCGCCTGGGACGGCATCAAGAAGTCGCTATCTGCCGCGATGAGCGCCGCGGGGTGCAACAAGTGCCACACCTACTTCGACGACGACTGGTTCAACCTCGAGCGCCCCGAGCTCAGCCGCATCCTCCGCGCCCCGCTCGCCGCCGGCAAGGAGGGCTACGGCACCGCCATGTGCCGCGACCGCAAGATTGACCCCACGCGCAAGCGCATCTGGGTCCTCCGCCCCCAGGGCTACATCCACGGCGTGACGCCCGTTGACGCCTTCAAGGCCCCAACGCCCGCGCCGGTGCCCGAGGACGACGGCAAGCCTATCATCTCCTTCGCCTCGACCGCGGACCCGCACTATCAGGCGATGCTCGGCATCATCCAGAATGGCCGCCGCGCCGCCCTCGCGGCGCCCCGCGCCGACATGCCAGGGGCCAAGCTCCTGCCCGGCGCCCATCGCCAGTTCATCCAGACCCCCATCCCCGACCCGTTGCCCGACTTGAAGGCGACCGTGGACGCCGATTGCATCGTCCGCCTCTCCTGGGAGCGTTCGGCACGCACCATCGGCCTCACAGCCGAACTCTATCGCGGCAAGACGCCCGAATTCGAGGCCAACAACAAGTCGCTCATCGCCGAGACGGCTCTCTTCCAGCACGACGACCCCGCCGCCGAGCCAGGCCCGCAGCACTACGCCCTCTTCCTCAACAACGCCGAGCGGCAGAGCAAGCCCATCCGCACCACAGTCAACGTCCCAGCCCCGCCCCCGCCGCCCGCGCCCGCCGGCCTCAAGGCCACCGCCGCCCCAGGCCGCGTGGACCTCGCCTGGCAAGAGGCCCCAGGCGGGCGCGCGCGATACAACGTCTACCGCGCCAAGGCCGGGGCTGGAACTGTGGGCGGGGGCTCCGTCCCCCGCGAAGAGGAGCGAGGGAAGACGCGGGGCACGGAGGCCCCGCCCACAGCGTCTCTGCCCCGCGATGCCGATTTCCAGCGCCTCACTGCTGAGCCGACGACCGAGCTGCGCTACAGCGACACCACGGCCCCCGACGGGGTGCAGCACGCCTACACGGTGAAAGCCGTGAATGCCCGCGGGGCCGAGAGCAAGGCATCGGCGCCCGCCACCGCCGCGCCCCTCGCTGAGACCAAGGAGCCGCTCTTCGTCGCCGCCTTCGCGGAGAACGCCGAGGCCGCCCTCTTCGGCGGCGGCAAGGCCAAGGGCACGCTCCTCGACAGGGCGAGGGTGGCCGATGGCGCACTCGACCTCTCGAAGGGCGGCTACGCCACCTTCGAGCACCGCCCCGAGTTCGACCTCGGCCAGCGCATCACCATCGAGCTGTGGGTGAACATGGCCGCGGCGGGCCAGATGCCCATCCCCGTCAGTTGCGGCCATTGGAACCAGGCCGGCTGGTTCCTCCAGCGCATCGGCGGGCACTGGCGCTGGCACGTGGGCGGGATAGACTGCGACGGCGGTCGCCCCGCGCCGGGCAAGTGGCTCCACGTGGTCGGCACCTACGACGGGCAGACCGCCCGCCTCTACCAGGACGGTCGCCTCATCGCCGAGAAGGCGGGCGCAGCCATCCTCGCACGTTGGAGCGGCCCCCTCCACGTCGGCCAGTACAGTGGCGGGCCGGGCGCGCCCTTCCAGGTCACGGGCCAGATCCGCGGCCTAAAGGTCTACAGCCGCGCCATGCCCCCGCACGACGTGGCCGCCGCCTTCAAGGCCGCCGCGCCGCCGAAGCCGTGATCGCAGGAGCTACTCCCCGCTCACCTCGACCGGGCTACAGTCCACCAGCGCGTTGTCTATGCACAGGCCCACGTGGGTGATGGCCTTCAGGGGCTGCTCGAGCTTGGCCTCCATCGTCTTGTCGAGGACCTTGAAAACGACCTTCTGGGCCTCGAGGTCAACGCTCACCGCCAGCTCGAGTAACTCATCGCCCTTGATGTCGAGCTTCTCAGCCAGGCCTTTGAAGTCCTTCAGCGGCCCCTGGACGATGTGGGCGCTCTTGGCCTTGATGCGGACGCCGCACTTGACGAGCTTCGCGTCGTCCGGCCGGTCACCGAAGGCGATGAAGCCGTTGAGCAGGAACCCGCCGTCGTCGGGCGCGGCCTTCACCTTGGCCTTCAGTTCCGCCTTCTTCTTCAGCGGGGCTTTGAGCTTGTTGAGGGCGAGGCCCGCCACATCCTTGCCCTGGCCCTGGAGGCGGTAGCCAAGCTTCGATTCGAACACAGAGCAGCCGACAACGCGGTCGAAGTCCTTCTCCTTCGTCAGCACGGGGGGCGGCGTGGGCTCGTCGGCAGCGGTCTGGAGCGGCTCGTCGTCGGTGGCGAGCGCCTTCGCTCCGTCGGCGGCGAGGCAGAGGACCTTGCCGTCGAGCGTGGCGATGAAGAGCTTGCCGCCCGCAGCGGCCATGCCGTCGTGGACAGGGACAGCGTCGAGCTTGTAGCGGGCGACGGGCTTGCCGTCGGCTGCCGAGACGGCCCAGAGGCGCGCTCCGAGCTTGCCCGCGAGAGCGGCGGCTTGGCGGGCGAGGCCCTCCTGCACGTCCTTCTCATCGGGCAGGCGAATCGCCCGCCGCTCGTCCACGACGTCGGGCGGGCCGGCCACAAATAGCATCTTGTCCGCAAGCACCATCGCGCGGGCGACGACGGACGGCTGGTTGTGGACCCACTTCGTGCTCGCCGCGGTGAGGTCGGCGTCGGGGAAGCGGCTGCGCGCCTTCCAGTCGGCCGCGTTGGCGCTCCGCCTCGGCGTCGTGGCATCAATGCGGCCGGCCGCTGCCGTGACGCGCTTCATCGCGGCGTCGTCGGCCGCCTTCGCCGCCGCGAAGAGGCGGTACTCCAGAACGTCGGCGTTGGCCAGAAACTCGGGCTTGCGGCCGTAGCCGTAGACCGCGTCGTCGCCCACGGCCAGGATGCGGCCATAGGGGGCGTAGCGGGCGGCGCGGAACCAGCCGCCCCAGCCCGACGTGAAGCTCCGGCCGTAGAGCCAGTAGCCGCGGTGGAACCACGAATCGTCGAGGAAGCCGATGCAGGAGAACAGGTGGGCGCCCTCGCCGGTCTGGTCGGTCGCCAGGCGCGGCGGAATCTCGATGCGCTTGCCCTCGAGGTCGAAGCGCTGCGAGCGCATGTAGAGGAATTTGCCGTCGCTGGAAAGCACGTCGGGCAGGGCCACGGGCATGTCGAGGCCCTTCACGTGGACCTGGAGGTTCCCGCCCGACTCGGGGTCGCGTTCGTCGAGGACGGCCTCGGAGAGCTTCTTCCCCGTCGCGGCGTCGAGGCGGATGAGGCGCAGGCCGCCGTCGAGGAACATCGAGCGGCCCGCGACAAAGCTCGCGACGCCATTCTGGACGAGCACGCTGCCGCTGACGGGCCAGGGTGATTCGAGCTGCTCGAAGGCCCCGATGCGGAGGTCCTGCGGCGCGGCGCGGAAGCGCCAGGCCAGCGCCCCGTCGGCGGCGCGCAGGCAGTAGACCCAGCCGTCCGCGCAGCCGAAGAGCACGCGGCCCTGCCAGGCCGTGGGCGGCGAGTCCACGCGGCCGCCGGCCGTGAACGCCCAGGCCGCCTTCCCCGTCGCCGCGTCGAGCGCGTGGACCGCGTGGGCGTCAATCGAGGCGACGAGGAGCTTGCCGCCGGCGACCACGACGGCGGAGAGCCTGCCGCCGACGTCGGCCTGCCAGGCCAGCTTCAGCTCGCTCGGCACCGCGGCCTTCGTTCCGCCGCTCCGAGCGGGATCATGCCGATAGGTGGGCCACTCGTCTTCACGGCCTCCGGCCTCCGGCTTACCGCCGACGGCTTCGTATGCGGGACCTTTCTCAAGGCGGGCGTCATCAGAAGGCGGCGTCGTGACTGTGGCAGCGGGGGCAGCAGGCGCAAGAGCGTTGAAGCCGAAGAGCTTCGATTCGAGGTAGCAGCCGCACGACTGGGGCGAGGCGTAGACCAGGCCGTTGCACGGCAGCATCCCGTAGATGCAGCCGCTGCGGACCCAGTGGTTGATGTCCCACTTCTTCGCCCGGAAGTCCACGAACTCGATGCCGGTGCGGGACGGGATGAGGAAGTTGTCGGTCGCCTTGCTGCGGTAGCAGCGGTGGTGGAACCAGTAGGTCTTGATGTCGGGCGGGAACTCGCTCTTGACCTCGCCGGTGAGGAGGTCGCGCCCCGTGAAGATACCGTTGTCGCCGCCGCCGGCGATCTGCCCGGCCCACGCCAGGCCGCCGACGACCAGCAGATCCTCGGGCGAAGCGTGCCCCGACGCGGGGTGCTTCGCCGTCCACAGCGTCTTGCCGTCCTTCGCCGAGAGGCCGCTCATCGAGCGGTCGCCGCCGGAGAACAGCACCACCTCCCGCGTGAGCACAAGGGTCGGCCCGAAGGAGACAGGCATCGGCGTCCGCCGCTTGACGGGGGCGGAGGTCCAGAGTTCGGCGCCCGTGGCGCGGTTGAGGGCGACCACCTTGTCGCCGTCGTGGTAGGCCACACGCTCCCTGTCAGCCGCGAGCGTGAGGGGAGCGACCTTCGCGTCCCTCTTCCAGAGCAGCTTGCCGCTCTCGGCCTCGACAGCCACGATGCGGCGGGGCGCCTCGTCCCACGCCCAGTCGCGGTTCGCGCGGCCCGTGTTGTCCCACACATAGGTGGCCTTTGGCCGGAAGTCGGCCCACGCGCACGGCTTGTCGTTCGCCAGCAGGAAGAGCACGCCGTCGGAGGCGATGATCTCCTCGCAGTTCTTCGATTCGGGGTAGTCGCGCACGGTCTCGCCCGTGGCGGCGTCGAGGGCCGAGCAGGGGGCATCGAGCGAGAGGGTGACGAAGACGCGATCTCCCACGGCGACGAGTCGCCGCGGTATCTGCCCCGGCCCGCTCTTGAGGGGCCACAGGTGGGTGTTCCACCTGGGGATGGGCCGCCGCCAGAGCACCGTGCCGTTGAAGGCGTCGCGGGCCACCAGCTCCCACACCGGCGGCAGGT